>NNBV01003310.1_pt1 | contig 14464 bp, 11 predicted proteins | sample 1173771 | NCBI WGS metagenome assembly NNBV01 (sample SAMN07173938, study PRJNA388173) | plant metagenome | isolation source: symbiotic tissue sample KVS11 | place: Norway: Troms, Kvaloya island
AACTTTTTCTTAGGTAATTGGGCACAGCGTCTGTCTATGAGCCGTTGCTTTGGCCTTTTAAAAATAATTAATAAAGCAATTTCGCATAGCTTTTGTTAGGCACCGTTGCTCTTACTGAATATTCTTTCGAAGTCTTCTAGTCCGAAGAATTCACTTTTCTTGTCCGAATTTTCAAGTCCATATTGAGCAAATGATCTTGATCGCTTTTTGTCAGTCGTCTCAAATATCAATGCTAAGCTCCATGCAAAACGAATATCTGTCGTTGCTATGCTAGTTCCTGTTTTATCCGTAAACCACGAATGAAAATCCGTTAGATCGCCAGGCTGTATTGTCTCAAGAAGATTAGGCGTTCTTTCAAAATTGTCTATAGTGGGGTTAATTCTCTTGTCAATCACATCTATAACTTTGCCGATTGTCTTAAGGTTAGTTAACTCATTATCGTCATAATCCCACCATTGCCCGTTTGCCGTTCTCCACGGAACTATCTTATATTCATACAATAAGTTTTTTAGTCGATCAAAGTCAATTTGCCCAAGGCTATTCTTCTTAATCTGCTTAGGGTGGACAGCAAGTCCTAAGGTAAATTTGTCTCCAAATCTGCTTGAGGATAAAAATACAGAATAGAGAAAGTCGTCTGTCTCTTTATACAAGTTAAGACCAGAGCCTTTGAACCCATAGGGTTTTAAATTGTCTCTAAATTTTTTACCTACTTGTCCTTTAAACTCTTTCGTTGAAATCGCCATGTTATTGAGCAATGGGGCCTGACTAGCGAATATATACACCAAGTGCATATATTTCATCTATAATCAGAGAAAAAGGTGTACATAACCTCCTAAAATGGCTGGCTATATGCACCTCAGTTCGCGTATTTTTTATGAAAATCATGCAACCTGTTTTCAAAATTGTAGTCTAATAGAGGTAACGATCTCTCTAAACTGAAGTCTATTCATAAAACCCCTTTCGGTTATGATCAGGAACTATTTCACAGTCGCCCTTCGCAGCATCTTCAGAAATAAGCTCACTGCGTTTATCAATATAGCAGGATTGGCCATGGCTATGTGTGCTGCTGTTCTCATCTACCTGTTTATAGCCGATGAGTTAAGTTATGATCGCTATCATGCCCATGCGGACCGGGTGTATCGTGTTACGCGTATTTTTTATGATAAAGATCACACCGCCAATCTTCACCTGGCTACAGTAGCTCCACCTATCGGGCCATTGCTCAAAAATGATTTTGGTGAAATAGAAAGGATGGCACGCACCCTGCAAAATGGATCGGTGGTCGGGCTGGAAGAGAAGGGGGAGTTGAAATCATTTAATGAAGAGCATGTATTCGTGGCAGAGCCAGCCCTCTTTGAAATACTGGATATCAAAGTAAAGTCAGGCGATCCGGTAAAAGATTTTCAGCGGCCGTTTACGGTGATGCTATCTGAGAAAACAGCCATGCGTTATTTCAATGATGTAAACGTGATTGGTAAGCGCCTGCGTTTCGATAATACCAATGACCTGGAGATAACAGGCGTGTATGAAGACTTCCCTGCACAAACACACTGGCACCCTGATTTTCTTGTATCGTTTTCCACGCTCGAAGATGATAATGTATATGGACGAAAAGCACTGGAGACCAACTGGGGCAACAATTCATTCAGCACCTACTTATTGTTAGATAATGGTGCGGGTGCAGATAAACTTACTGCTCAGTTTCCCGCCTTCCTCGATAAACACTTCGGAGCCTATGCTAAGTCTGCCTGGAATGCAGGTAGTGATTTTGTAGCCTCCCGCATAACAGAACTCACACTGCAAAAAATAACAGACATTCATTTGCGTTCACATCTCGATGATGAAATTGAAGTGAATGGCAATATCAATAATGTGTACATGATGGGCGTGATCGGCGTTTTCATCGTTCTCATTGCTTGCTTTAATTTTATTAATCTGTCTACCGCACGTGCTACCAAGCGTGCGAAAGAAGTGGGATTACGCAAAGTAGCGGGCGCTTTCAGGAATCAACTGATCGGGCAGTACTTGAGTGAATCGGTTTTGATTGCGCTGCTGGCCATGGTTCTTTCTCTCGGCTTGTCGTATGCTGCGCTTGGCTGGCTCAATCCGTTTACAGGAAAGGAATTGTCGATCAATTTTATTTCAGACGGAATGTTGTTGGGGGGATTAGTTGTGTTCGCGTTGGTGGTAGGATTACTCGCAGGAGTATATCCCGCTTTTGTGATTTCTTCCTTCAAGCCCGTGCAGGTGCTGAAAGGTCAGCACGGTTCTGGCAAAGGCAAATCAGGTATCCGCCAGACGTTGGTTGTCGCACAATTTGGTATATCTATCGTATTGCTCATTGCTACGGCCATTACTTTTCAGCAATTGAATTATCTCAATACACGAGAGTTAGGTTATGATCGCAATCAGGTGATCACACTTAGCTATTACGATCTGCTCGATAAAAATTATGACGCTTTTTATAACGAGATGCTTAAGTCATCAGCAATAAAAGAAATAGGAAGATCATCGCGTATCCCCACGGGCCGCCTGCTGGATTCACGCAGTGATGCAGAAGTAGAGAAGAATGGCAACCTGGTAGAGACAGGGGTAGGTTTAAAGTATGTATCTGCCGATGAAGACTTCTTCTCCACCTATGGCATTGAAGTAGCTGCGGGCAGAGTATTCTCCAAAGATATTCCCACCGATGATACACTTGCTTTCATCATCAATGAAGCCGCCGTGAAAGCAATAGGCTGGAAGAGCAATGAAGAAGGTATCGACAAAGATTTCAAGTATGGTGATACAAGAGGCAAGCTGATTGGAGTGGTGAAAGATTTTCATTTTGAATCGTTGCATCAGCGTGTGGTGCCCATGGTATTTATTCCACGCGGGCAAGGCGGTGGTTATAATTACCTGGCGGTGAAAATTGCCGGAAGCGAAATGAAACAAGGTATTCAGCACCTGGAAAAATTATGGAATACCATGCTGCCCGGCCGGCCATTTGAATATCAGTTCATGGATGATCGCTATGGCCGTTTGTATGAGTCGGAACAAAAGGAGGGAACGCTATTTACCATCTTTGCAAGTCTCGCTATTTTCATTGCTTGTCTTGGGCTGTTTGGCCTGGCTACTTTCAATACCATGCAGCGTGTGAAGGAGATTGGTATACGCAAAGTGCTTGGAGCTTCAGTGCCCGGCATACTACAGTTACTGTCGAAAGAAATTATCCTGCTCATTGTGATTGCCAATGTCATTGCATGGCCGGTGGCGTGGATCTTCATGAACAAATGGCTGGATACATTTGCTTATCATGTTGATATGAATGTTTGGGTGTACCTGCTGTCTGCTATCGGTGCTGTTCTGCTGGCATTGGTTACTGTAAGTGCGCAGACCATCAAAGCGGCAATGACCAATCCATCCAACACACTTCGGCACGAATAAGCTAAACATGTGGTTAAAAAGTGATGAAAAAGTCGTCACTTTTTAATTTTTAAACTTAGGTCTGTACTTTCCATAAGTTGCCTGACAATAAGTTAATTCCTGTTTTATTTATTGATTATTAATGATTTAGCTTTCTGTTGATGTTTGTATTGAACAGAGCTATTCTCCAAGTGGCACGAATTTGATGTCTATAGTATCAGATAAATGACTGATACTATGAAAAAGATTATTTTACTTCTCGCCATTCTTTCAAGCGTTCATTTCTTTGCGCAGGCACAAACAAACGCTACCCGTGGTTCCGCTTCAATAAGCGTTCAGAAAGCAGAACAGGAATCAGTTCAGGAGGCACTACCAACAACTACTATTCTTACCGATTCATTAGCAGGCACTACATCATTAGATGACATCAATCTTTCTTTAACTAAGGGATTTGCCGAAATGGAGTTTGATAGTTGGAGCGTATATCATTATATGATTGCAAATGAAATCATGCAATATGAATCTTCATTACCTGAGTCCACAGGAAGCAGAAGACTTAATAAGAAATATTCAAAAGTCACTCATACAATTGATTCAAAAAACGGATCTCCTAAAGATTGATCACATTAAGACCGATACACTAACTATAAAAATAAAAGAGCTTCGCCAACGCGGAGCTCTCTTGTTTTTGGATGCGAATCCCTATCATTAAGCTCTGCCTGGCTTATTCATAATATGCTACCTTTGCGAATCATTGGTTGTAAGAGTGTAATAGCCAATTTATTTGAGATGCAATCAGTACAGGTACAGGCAGATCCTTTCTTTATTTCTTTCAGGGAGCCGATAGGGGCTGATTTAATTCCGGATCGTTTTGCCTTGCTGGTGGATAAGCCACATCCGTTATGCATGCTGGCAATACACGATCTGCAACTTCATCTTCATCATCAGCAAGAGTGGGAGCACAACTTTGGATTGTCAACTGAAAAGCAAGACAGTACGATTATCGGTAAGATGTTTGGCGTTCTGGCTGTGAAGACGCAACAAAATGAAGTGGGCTATCTGTCAGCATTCTCCGGCAAGCTGGCAGGAGGTAATCATCATTCGCGGTTTGTTCCACCGGTGTTTGATGGGCTGACTACCAATAGTTTTTTAAACAATGGTATGCAGCAACTTAATCGCATCAATGCGGAAGTGAAACAACTGGTTGCTATAAAATCCGATGATCATGCTGAACGAATCAAACTTCTGAAGGCACAGCGCAAAACACTTTCCATCACACTACAGAAAGAACTCTTCGATAACTATTATTTTTTGAATCGGGCGGATGAAGAGAAAAGCCTGAATGAGATCTTTAAGAAGGCATTAAAAAGAAATCCTCCCAGCGGAGCGGGAGAGTGTGCTGCTCCTAAATTATTACAATATGCATTTCAGCATAAGATGAAACCACTTGCTTTAGCGGAGTTCTGGTGGGGTCAGTCTCCCAAATCAGAATTCTGGAAGCATGGTCATTACTATCCCTGTTGCAAGGAAAAGTGTGAACCAATATTAGCTCACATGCTTGAGGGAATAGATAATTGTTAAACGTAGCCACAGATTACACGGATTTACACAGATGAATTTGCGGATTAGTACAAACGTTTACGCTACCGCGGTAATGATGATGGGTTTAATCATGCGCCTTGCATGACCGTAGCTTGAGCGCAACCCATACAGCTGCCCAGAATATGGAACACTTGTATAGAAGGATTTTACCTGCCTTCTTGCTCTCTGCCAGTAAGGGCATTAATTTCGCGCATGGCAGAGCAAATTCTTATCCTTGATTTCGGTTCGCAATACACACAGTTGATCGCCCGCAGAGTGCGCGAGTTGAACGTGTACTGCGAGATTCACCCGTTTAGCAAAATTCCACCTATTACCGCTGATATTAAAGGAGTTATCCTTTCAGGGAGCCCCTGTTCGGTACGTGATGAAGGCTCTCCGGACATCGATTTGAAGCAATTTGGAAGCCTTCCCGTACTCGGAGTTTGTTATGGAGCCCAGCTCATTGCCCAGAAAGCAGGAGGTACGGTATTACCTTCGCAGATGCGGGAATATGGTCGCGCAAAGCTTTCTATGGTGAACCAGAACAACGAGTTGCTGAAAGAAATTTCGCTCGATTCGCAGGTATGGATGTCACATGCCGATACCATTGCGGTATTGCCTGAGCAGTTTGAGATTATCGCCAGCACGCCTTCCGTTAAAGTGGCTGCCTTCCAACTGAAAAACGAACCTCTTTATGCCATCCAGTTTCACCCGGAAGTAACACATACGCTGGAAGGTAAGAACCTGCTGAGAAACTTTGTGGTGACGATCTGCGGCTGTGCACAGGACTGGACTCCGGATTTGTTTGTGGATACTACCGTTGCCGAACTGAAAACGAAATTAGGTAACGATAAAGTGGTCATGGCGCTTTCGGGCGGAGTTGACTCTACCGTAGCGGCCATCCTGATTCATAAAGCCATCGGCAAAAACCTGTATTGTATTTTCGTAGACAATGGACTTCTGCGCAAAGACGAATTTCAAAGTGTGTTGAATTCGTATCAGGGCATGGGCCTTAATATAAAAGGAGTAGATGCCAAAGATCGCTTCTATGCTGATCTGAAAGACCTGACTGATCCGGAAGCGAAACGCAAAGCCATTGGTAAAGCATTTATCGATGTATTCGATGAAGAATCAAAAGCATTGACGGAGGTGAAATGGTTGGGACAAGGCACCATTTATCCTGATATCATTGAGTCGGTATCGGTGAAAGGCCCTTCGGTTACGATCAAATCGCACCACAATGTAGGCGGGCTTCCTGCCAAGATGAAACTGAAAGTAGTAGAGCCGTTAAGCGCTTTATTTAAGGATGAAGTACGACTTGTAGGTAAGACATTGGGCATCGACCCTGCGATATTAGGTCGTCATCCTTTCCCGGGTCCGGGACTTGGCATACGTATTTTAGGCGATATAACGGCCGATAAAGTGCGCATACTGCAGGAAGTCGATAGTTTGTTCATTGGTGGACTAAGAAAGCATAACTTGTACGATAAAGTATGGCAGGCGGGTGCGATGCTGTTGCCGGTGCAATCGGTAGGAGTGATGGGTGATGAACGCACTTACGAGAAAGTAGTTGCCCTGCGTGCGGTAGTCAGTGTAGACGGTATGACGGCTGACTGGGCACATTTGCCACATGAGTTTTTAAGTGAAGTATCGTCGGATATCATCAATAAAGTAAAAGGAGTAAATCGCGTGGTGTATGATATCAGTTCAAAACCACCGGCTACTATTGAGTGGGAATAAATAAAATTCATGAGTAACGTCTTCCGTTTCAGGTCTGCATCACATTACGAAAAGTCAGTTCTTAGCATTGTTTTTTTTGTTTTCCTGATCACTGCTCCGGCACTGGCCCAGGATTTCAAACGGCAGTATAAGAACGCGAAAGATCTTTTCGGTGAGAAGAGTTACAACCTGGCGATGGAGTCTTTCAAGCCATTGATTGTTTATGATGTCAACAATCCGTACTCCGAATACGCGGCTTTCTTTTATTCATTGTCTGCTTACTACCAGGGATATCCTGCTGTAGCGAAAGATAATTTAGTGCAGTTGAAGAAAATCCATCCCAACTGGGACCAGATGGATGATGTAAACTATTGGCTGGCGAAAATCTATTTTGATCAGCGCCAGTATTTCCAGGGACTGCTGCAATTGAAATCCATTAAGTCAGCAGCCTTCAATGAAGACATAGCCGCCATGCAACGCACGTATCTTTCACAAATTGAAGATACCGAAACACTGAAGATGGTGATGGAAGAAAATCCGGACAACGCCATTGCCGCTCATGCACTGGCCAAAGCCATTTCCAAACAACCCATCTATCAACAGGATGCAGCACTCCTCGATCAGTTGATTTCCAAATTCAATTTAGATCGTAAGGAATTTGTTTCAGCAATCAAGCCCGTATCGGTGAAGAAAGACCGCTATCGTGTTTCGCTTCTCTTTCCTTTTCTTGCTAACACATTAGAACCCACTACAGCAACCAAAGCCAATCAGTTTGTGATTGATTTGTATGAAGGCATGAAGCAAGCTGCCGATACGCTGGCCAAACAAGGTATAGCTATCGACCTGCTTGCCTACGATACGGAAAAGAGTATAGAGAAGCTGGCGAAACTATTGAAGACCGACGAGTTGAAATCATCGGATCTGATTGTAGGACCGTTCTTTCCGGAAGAAGCAAAGCTGGTGCAGGAGTTTTCCATGGCGAATCACATCAATATGATTAACCCTGTTTCGAATAACTCCACGTTCCTGGGAGTCAATCCATACAGCATGTTGTTTCAGCCAAGCTTCGAAACGCTTGCTACCAAATCGGCAGAGATGGTGGCGAAGAACGTAAGGAATAAAAACTGCATGGTGTTCTTCGGTGAAACATCCAAAGATTCGCTCATGGCAGCCAGCTTTGTAAGAAAGGCGACTGAATTGGGATTGAAAGTGGTGTTAAAGCAGGAAATCGCTAAAGAAAATACCTCACGCATCCAGACCATCATAGCCACCGCTACGGACTATGATGACTACAAGATGCCCAAGGATTTCAGAATCAAAAGAGATAGCATAGGAAGCATTTTTGTGGCTTCGGATAATACCCTGATCTATTCCAAAGTAATTGGCAGCGTGCAAACCCGTGGCGACTCTATATTGGTAGTGGGTAACGAAAACTGGATTGCCAATGAAGCTTCGATCAACTATGATAATTTTGAACGCCTGCGCGTAACGCTGGCTGCGCCCAATTATGTGTCCGCCAATAGTCCTCATTACGTTACTTTCAGAAGAAAATACATTCGCACTCACGGCACACTGCCTTCGCTTTATGCGCGCATGGGCTATGAGTTTATCGATTTCATCGGGAAAGCACTGCACCAGTATGGCGTTTATTACCAGGATGGACTTAGTCAGGCGGGCTATGTGCCCGGCTATTTAAGTCCGGGATACTCGTTTACCAACAGCCGCGACAATCAGTATGTACCCTTCGTTCGGGTTACGAACGGAGAGCTGGTACTGGTCAATTTGAAGAAATAGCTCCCGGAAAAGTCTTTTTTATTTGAAATTCTTACAAGATCAGGCCATAGCAAGTTCTTTTGGCTAATTTCGTTGCCTGTAAAAACCGCTTCATGAGATTTTCTTCTCTACCGAAACAACTTGTAATACTCGCAGGATCAGCACTGCTGGTAACCGGCCTGGTGATCTACGTCATTATTAATTTAATGACGAGCGAAGGTAAGGCGGCTTCAGTTACCCGTCTTAATGACCTGCTTAGCGGATATACACAGCTGGCCGAAAAGCACCTGGTTCAGAAAAATGAAGGTAAATCCGTCGATGTGGCTAATGACATCATCGCGCCCCTGGAAGCAGAGAAAAAGCTTTTGCAGAATATCTATGATGGCGAATTTGTTCATCCTGATTTTCAATCGAATAGTGTCCGCTTCGATGCATCGGGCTCAGAAGACCGGAAAGCATTGATTAAAGAATCAGTAGTTACCATAGGCAAGCTGCAGGATCTGATAAAGACCAATGACGAGAAAGCACTGGCACAGTTTCCGGTGGTTACTGTTTCGGTTCAAAACATAATTAAAGAATACAGAAATGAAGCGACAGCATCACGCCAGTTTCTGGAAATAGTGACCTGGGTTTCGGTAGTATTGATTGTGTTTTTTATAGTTGCTGTGATTGTACTTGCCGGGCGGCATTTTACATCCAGCCGCAAAGAGATCAGTTTTGCTCAATCCCGGATTGCTGAAGAAACGAAACGTGTAGATCAACTCACTCAATTTATTGAAGCCATGGCGAGTGGTAACTACAACATGCAGATCGAATCGGATTCCAATGATGAGCTCAGTGCTACGTTGATTTCCATGCGCAATAAATTAATTAACAACGCAGAGGAGGAGAAACGCAGAGGCTGGTCAAGCACAGGCATTGCCAGCATCAGCGGTATTCTTCGCGATTCAGGTAATTCGGCAGAGCTGTATGATAAGGTGATCAAATTTTTGGTGAAGTATACAAATAGTAATCAGGGCGGACTCTTCATACTTAATGATACGGATTCAGAGAACCCTTATCTTGATCTGATTGCCTGCTATGCATTTGAGCGTAAGAAGTTTCTGAATAAGCAGGTGGGTATCGGTCAGGGGCTGGTGGGGCAGTGTTTCATGGAGCAGGAAGAGATTCATCTTACCGAGATTCCGGATGAATACATTCGCATTACGTCTGGTCTGGGTGGAGATAAACCACAATCGCTATTGATGATGCCGTTGAAGACGAACGATAAAATATTCGGCGTGTTGGAACTGGCTTCCTTTCAGCTTTATCCTCCGCACGTGGTTGAGCTGGTAGCAAAATTTGCCGAGAACATTGCCTCTACCATATCCAATATCAAAATCAACGATAGCACCCGCATACTGCTTGAGCAAACCCAGCAGCAGGCGGAGGAAATGAAAGCGCAGGAAGAAGAAATGCGCCAGAATATGGAAGAGCTTTCAGCTACCCAGGAAGAAATGCACCGAAAAGAGCGGGAATACATCAGTCGCATCCAGGAGCTTGAAACCCAGTCCAACCTGGCAGAAAAGGTATAGAGAGATGAATTTTTACTAATTTTAGAATTGAAAGTACCCACCATGAGAAAATTTTTAGCCTCAGTAACAATTGTTCTGGCGTTTTTTCAGGCATTTAGCCAAAACGACCGCAAGGATAAAACGGCTGTTACCTTCGAGGAACTGTACGATGAACCCTATTCTGTGAATAAGCTGTTCATCGGATTACAGCCTTTTTATGGTGAGTTATTCGCCACTAACGTAAACGCAGGCTTTGGAGTGGAAGCCAGTTACTATTACAAAGAGAAACTGGACTTTAAAGCCCATTTCCGTAAGGCTTATTCTGCCACATTTTATGATCTTAATAGAGATTTAGCGGTAAAGGATGGGCCTAAATATGATGATGGAACCCAGGTTATAACCTTGTCGCATACCAAACCTGTTGGGTTTATCTATTTCGAAGCAGGAGCAACGTATCATGTAAAGGACTTTGATGTGAGTTCTAAAACAAAAATGGTTCTTTACAAGAATAGCTATAAAGGCGATAAATGGGCAGCAAGAGTTCCTTTGAGAGCGGAGGTTCCCTGTAAAGTGCGGAAGATATATGGTGCGCGCTTGGGAGGCATCTACTGGCAAAGTGCTGTTGATTTAAGCCGTGCAGCAAAAAAGCAAAACTTCGATAATACAAGTTTTGTGAAAATATCAGGAGAACAGGGAAGTGCGACTCTGGAGCCTACTTATGTGGCCGATGCGAATGGACAGATTAAGGATTTCAATGTCTATAGCAATCTTAAATCAGCTAATGTTTATTTAGGAGGATCCATGACATGGATAAGAAATGTAGCTGTGAATTTTGATAAGTATGAAGAAGGATTGGACGATGGTATGATGACGGTGTTTCTTGATGTGATGTTTGCTCCAAGCCTTACTTTAGACAATCTGATTTATTACGATCCAACTACAAACACAGAGAGTACATACTCAACCGATGCTGTTAAGTTAAAAAAGATAGGCTTTCGCTTAGGCTTAGATGGAAAATTCAACCGCACACTAAGCTGGGGTTACGGAGGCGAGATTGGCTATCGCCCGAGTATAGCGGGCCGTGGCTTCTTTGCGATGTTCAAAATCAGCTTACCGCTTTACGGTACCAATCTTGATTACAAGGTAGAGTCGTTCGGTAAATAATACTGGCGATGGCCTTTGATATACTTATTGTCAATATCAAAGGGCTGGTACAGGTACGCTCATCTGTTTCTTCTTTCATTGCAGGTGCATCCATGGCAGAATTGCCCGTCATAGATAATGCCTATCTCGCTATTCAGGATGATTTGATTGCCGGTTATGGAAAGATGGAGGAGTTGGATTCTTCCGCTTTGGCTAAACAAACCATAGATGCTACCGGCCGTTTTGTATTCCCTTCTTTTGTCGACTCACATACTCATTTGATTTTTGCTGCTCCCCGCGAGGAGGAGTTTGTGATGAAGATCAAAGGCGTTACCTATGAAGAGATCGCTGCCAAAGGTGGAGGTATTTTAAATTCAGCTAAAAAACTGCAGGCTACTTCAGAAGACAAGCTCTTTGAGCGAACCTTGCTACGCGTTCAGGAGATCATTAAAACAGGAACCGGTGCAGTAGAGATCAAGAGTGGTTATGGTTTAACCTTGCGTGATGAAATGAAAATGCTTCGTGTAGCAAGAAGGATTGGAAGAGATACACCACTTACCGTGAAGACTACCTTTCTTGGTGCTCATGCCGTTCCTAAAGAATACACGAAAGAGAACTACATCCGGCTGATACTGGAAGAAATGATACCGGCTATAGCCGATGAGAAACTGGCCGATTACATTGATGTGTTTTGTGAACAGGGTTTCTTCTCACCGGAGGAAACAGAAAGAATTGTAGAGCAAGGCAAGCAGTTTGGAATGAAACCTCGCATACATGCCAATCAGCTTCATCGTTCAGGCGGAGTACAGGTAGGAGTGAAGACAGGTGCGATGAGCGTTGATCATCTTGAAAACATAGGTGACGAAGAAATAGAAGCATTGAAGGGAAGCAAAACGATGCCTACGGCATTGCCCGGAGCAGCCTTCTTTTTGAACATTCCGTTTCCACCCGCAAGAAAAATGATTGAAGCAGGCCTGCCTCTCGCTATTGCCTCTGACTATAATCCCGGAAGTGCGCCCAGCGGTAATATGCCGCTGATGCTTTCTTTGGCTTGCATTAAGATGAAGATGACCCCTGAAGAAGCGATTAACGCATCTACCATCAATACCGCGTATGCCCTCGAGCTATTAAACACACACGGAAGCATAACCAAAGGAAAAGTAGCAAACCTCTTCATTACTACTCCGCTTTCTTCTATTGCTTTTATCCCTTATCACTTTGGTAGCAATCCGGTAGAGACGGTTATTCTCAATGGCAAAGTGATTTCCTGATTTTGTTTATCGCTCGGAATTGCCATCAGATCTTATCATTTCTATGACTTTGATTTTCTTTTTGCGCGACTACACCCTTTCTATAAAATGCTGTCTATACAGCGCGCAAGGAAAGCTGAACTTTATAAAGTAGCCGGACTCATGCCGTATCCCTATTACTAATGACAATGATGGAGCTATCCTATTTATCTGAACCTATCTCTGAGTTGAATTCGAACGTATAGAAGTTTTTTCGATACACGATATATGCAATGAAGAAGTGCACGGCAATAAATACAAGCAGCGGCACTTTGAATAAGATCAGCACAATCCAGCTAAAGGCAGCAATACCAACTTTCTGAATAAACAATTCCAGCGTAATGTCTTTGGTAAAGAGGTAAGCATAGCCAATCGCATAGATACTCAAAGCCAGCAGGATCAATAGTAGAAAATAGATGAAGTGAAGCTGTTCGGGAAAATACCGGAGCAGGATGATGAATTCAAAAAGAGAGAGAATAAACAAAGTGATTAAAAAGTAAGCACCTCTTTTCATTAAACTGAAAGGTAATCCTCTGAAAAAGGCAAAATGAAAATTCTCGAAGCGTTGATAATAAAAGACCAGAACTAAATTAGACGAGAAGGCAAGCACACCTCCCATGGCCATGAATCGTTCATCGTAAGTGTCGAATAAATAGAAATGGGAAATTCCTATAATAATAAGACATGAGAATACTTTCGTACCGATGACTAATAAAGGTTGTTGCCGGAATATCCACTCCGGATAGAACCAGATGAAGGGTTTGGTAATCCAGCCATCGATCTTGTTTTTTAATGCACTTACTTTACTTCCTGTATCAGGGTTTAGAATTGCATTTACCGTTCTCCACGTTATCAGCATAGGAAGGATGATCAACGCAAGGAGGATGAAAGCCAGGGAAAGAATCGCCTGTGATTTTAATGCAGTAAGGATTAGAAAAAGCCCATACAATAATGCGGGTATCATTTGGAGGAAAACGATCGTGCTGATATGTCTTATTAACAGAAAACGTGGCAAAGCAGACGTCTGAAATAGAAAATTGTTTTCATGTTTGGTTAATAGAATATTGTTAAAAGTAATAACCTTTAAACTGTAGATAAGCCAGACAGTAAAAGGGATAAGCAGGAGAAAAGTGGAGCTCACAAACGCTTCTGCTAACGCTCGATGCTCAACGTCACGCAAAAAACCAAAGCAGATGCCAATCACTACCAGAAAGAATCCCGCGTTAACGCGATAGTATTCAGCAACAAAGACGCGTAAAAAAACCTTACTCAGCGCTTTCAAAGTTTTATCAGTTGTCTGTTATGAATACTCAGTGTTTGCACAATTTCCAGATCAGTGGCATTAATGCTCTGATGCGAAGACATGAGGAAGGTAATATCACCCTGTTTTAATTTTTCTTTGATCACCTGGTAAAGAACGGATCGTGCCTGCTCATCCAGGGTAATAAGCGGTTCATCCAGGATGATCAGCTTAGGGCTGCCTAGGAAGGCAGTAACCAGCGAAAGCTTCTTCATCATGCCACTTGAATACGTTTCGCATGATTTTTCGAAAAAGGAATCCACACCAAATTGTTTCACATACTCATCTTGTTGAGCCACTGATTCATTTTTTATTTTGCCAATGAAGCGGATCACATCTTTAGCTGTAAGAAATCCCGGATAAGCAGGTTCGGCTTCGCTGTAGTTAACCTGGGCCCTGAACAGCACAGGTTGTTTTTTTGAATCGATGCCCGAAGAGAAAGAGATGTCTCCTTCAAAAGGAATAATGCCACTTACTGATTTAAAGAAGGTAGTCTTGCCCGATCCGTTTTCACCTTTGATCCAATGTATGCCGGGAATAAATTCCTGGTGTTCAATCTCAAGTATAACATGATCATTGAATTGCTTTTTGAATCGATGAATGAWCAGCATGAATAAAGTAAGATTTTGTTGATTGAAAGCTAAACGTAATTCTGCACTTTATGGATGAGTGTTACTTTTTAGTTTTGATTAGAATACCCT
>NNBV01002310.1_pt1 | contig 14453 bp, 10 predicted proteins | sample 1173771 | NCBI WGS metagenome assembly NNBV01 (sample SAMN07173938, study PRJNA388173) | plant metagenome | isolation source: symbiotic tissue sample KVS11 | place: Norway: Troms, Kvaloya island
GCACTGACCGAACACAACATTGAACCACCCATCTCTTCGAAGAATTTTTCCAATTCTATACTAAGTGACTTTTTGCAAAGTTTGCTAATAAGTAATACAACCTTCTCAAAAGGCAACTTACGGCTGCGTATAAAGTCATGTTCAGAAACCCTGAACTTCTGCAAAAGCTCTTGGTAAGAGGAGGTTAAAGTGATAAACTGCTTAAGTCTGGTAATAATTTTTAAATTTGCTTCTTGCATGGGCTATAGTAAGTTTTAAGATTCGACACCTCAAAACTATTCAATACTATAGCCCTTTGCTTCTAATACGCTCTTAACTTAATGACATTGCCCTACGGGATTGAATACAGAATCGTTTTAAATAAAAACACACCGGTTGGATGTACATCTATTCACTTCTCTCTTCTCTTATAAAGAGAAGGGCCGGGGATGAGTTGACTTGAATGATACTATCCTGCACACACAAATGATGACAACGATGTGTCTACTTTGTAATAAACTTATCAATGCTGCGCCAAAACATTTACTGCCTTGATCTAATATTCCGGTGGCGCAATTAAATACAAAAACATTTACACGGTGGGCTCACGCCCACCGCTACTAATATGCCATCCCTACGGGATTTGAATATAGAATTGTTTAAATAAAAATACCACGGTTGTCCATCATTAAATCTAAAATCATAACTCACCGTCATTAATCACAAATTAAAAAATCGCATCATTATTCAATTCGTTATAACAATGCTCCTGAACTCCCTGCTTAATCTTCTTAAAATAATCTACTTTTAATACTCCAATCCATCCATCTAAATTCGTAAACATGAAAAAGAAGATCATCATCGGGGCACTCCTTGTAGTGGGATTGCTTGCCATTGGCTTTGTCTATCTCAACTACCGCAATCGCACATTAAGTCCTCCGGGAAAGACGGAGTTGACAGTGAACGGTCTGAGCGTTTCGATACCGTATAGCAGGCCTTCCGTGCGCCGGCGTTTGATTTTTGGAACAGAAGAACAAAAAGCACTGCAACCGTATGGAAAATACTGGCGCCTGGGTGCAAATGAGTCCACTGAAATTACGGTAACCAAAGATGTATTATTCAATGGAGAGCCTGTCAAAGCAGGCACCTATAAAATGTACGCCATCCCTGGTGCAGCGTCGTTCGACATTGTGTTGAATTCAGAGCTGGGCACGTGGGGCGCTATGGAACCCGACTATGATTTGGATGTCTTACATACCAAAGTGCCGGTGGAACACGTGAGTACCCCGGTAGAGCAGTACACCATCTCTACTGTAGAGGCAGATGGCAGCATTAACGTGGTCTTCGAATGGTCGGATATTAAATTTCTTGTTCCGATAAAAGCGCAGTAATTCTTTCTCCGCGATGTATCGTAACGTAGCAATGAATTCTTAATTCAGGCAATGAAATAAAGAAAGCCACGACTCAAACATCGTGGCTTTCTTTATGATCGAGGTTTCCAACTTTTTAAAAGTTGGAAACCTTTTTCTGACATCTTTTTCTGATTACTTACTTACCCCAGGCAATCCAGCAAGTGGTGCTGCCTGCTCCTTACCAAATGATGGTGCTTTGCGCACGGTTGGATAAACTTCATCTAAGGTGTTGCCATCATAGAGTCTTCCGTTCTTCATCACTTTGTTTACGCTGTTGGTGTTGCGTATGTTTTCCAATGGATTCTTGTCGAGGATAACAAGGTCGGCCAGCTTACCTGCTTCAATGCTTCCTACGTCACCATCCAAACCTAATGCTCTTGCTCCATGAATAGTGGCTACTTTCAATGCATTGTGTGTAGTCAATCCTCCCGAGCCTACGCTCCACAGTTCCCAATGATAACCGAGACCTTGCAGCTGGCCGTGTGAACCAATACCTGCATTACCTCCTGCTTTCACCAGGTCGTTTACAAAGCGTGCATGATCAGGGAACACGTGTTCTTCTTCCATAAACCACGATCCTCTTCTTCTTGACTTCTGATCCAACTCTGACTTCGGTGTGAAGTAATTCAGCTTGGGATCAGAATTTACTTTTTCTGTTTCGTAATAGAAGTTCTCTGCCCATGGGCCACCGTACGATACGAGTAGCGTTGGTGTGTACGTCATCTTTGCTCCGGCCACTGCTGTCGCAAAATCTTTATACAACGGATAGATCGGGAAGGAGTGCTCATGACCAGAGTAACCGTCAATCAGGTTGGTCATGTTCAGTTTGAAATCAAGACCTCCTTCTGTTGTTGGCATCAGCTGTTGTTCTTTTGCTGCCTGTATAATCCATTGACGATGCTGACGATTACCGGTGAGGTACATCTTGATCGTTTTGGTATTATAGTATTCAGAGTATTGTTTCAGAATGTCTTTTGTCTGATCGTAATCTTTCAGGCTATATGCCCAGTAGCCAACGCCCGGCCCGGTGCTATACACGCGTGGGCCTACCATCTGGCCTGTCTCTACCATATCGCTATAAGTAAGCACATCGGTAGTTGCTGTTTGTGGATCGCGTGTGGTAGTGACACCATACGCTAAGTTAGCCGCATACATCCACGCCTGATTTTTCTGAATACCCCATGCCGGCCACATGTGTGCATGTGTATCTACAAAGCCCGGTACAATGGTCTTACCATTTAAATCTATTTTCTGAACAGAAGCATCAACCGTAATCGAACCTGCTGCACCTACTTGTTTGATGCGTGCATTCTCAATCAATACATCACCACGTTCAATCACTTCATCTCCTKTCATGGTAATGATGCGTGCATTCTGCAACAACACCTTTCCGGAAGGAATATCTTTCTGCACGATGATCTTGATGCGAACCTCTCCGGGCTTATAGCCTTCGTCTTTCTTGTCTTCTTTTTTAACGTCAGCCGTTTTCACAGAATCCTTTTTAGGATCTTTCTTTGTTTCTCTTTCCAGTTTTTCCTTCTCTTCTTTTTCCCGCTCCTCTTTCTCTTCTTTATCTTTTTCTTCCTGTGCTTTCTTTCTCTTCAGCTCCAGCTCTTTTGCTTTCGATTCATCGAGGTTATAAGTAAAGAAGGCATTGCCCAACGAGTAGTAAACGATTTTACCGTTGTTGTTCCAGCTTGGAAACTCTCCCCCCAGTTTTGTAAGCTTGGTAGCAGGAAACTGCGCCTTGTCTGCTTCTGAAACAGAAATCTTGGGAACCTCTCCACCCGTTTTGGGTATAGTAACTACATAGATATCATTGTTGATCTGCGCAAAAGCTTTGTCACCTTCGGGTGCCATTTTAATGACATCGGCATTGGAAGGTTCGCGCTGTGGCTCCGTAGCAGATTCAATCAACATGCAATGATTCTCACCAGCAATACTGCCATAGGTCATGATGCCGGTGATCTTTATGATTTGCTTTTCATCGGTTCCATCCCAGCGGATAGACAACAACCCTTTTTGTCCGCTATATAAATAAATACGGTCATCTGACTTCACAAAATGAGGATTGCTTCTTCCCTTTGCACGGGAGATCACAGTTACATTGCCTCCATCACCACTGATCCACGCCAATTCATCCTGGCTACCAAACGCAACCGGATCAGGATCTTCCTGGAAGAAATACGAAGAGCCTTTTGTAAACACAATTTTATTTCCTGTATAACTCCATGCCGGATCAGAATATAAAGCGGCCGTTGTTGTTAAGCGCTGTGGCTTTGCTCCCTTTAGTTTGAAGTTGATCTTATATAAATGACCACCATTGTTTTCCCATGTAGCCCACACCAGTTGTGATCCGTCAGGGCTCCATGCAGGTTGCGCTTCCGTAAATTCAAAATTGCTCACACGCTTCGAAACATTGGTAGCAATGTCCATGGTATACAAACGATTCAATGCCGTGAATGCTACTTGCTTTCCATCGGGTGATACCACAGGGTTTCTGATCTGTGTTACAACCATATCCTTATCATCTTTGATCGGATATTTGAAATCCACACGTGGCCCTACTAAAAATTCCGTTTCTATTTCAAAAGGAATATTCACAGCAACGCCACCTGCTACAGGTATCTGGTAAAACTTTCCTCCATAAGAAGCAATCAATGATTTGCTATCCGGTGTGAATGACATTGCCGGTATTACACCCAGTGGAGCGATGGACTCCTGCTCATCACGTTGTACGGGATAAGCCAGCCATTTTTCATCACCACTTTTTAAATCGCGAAGTATTAAACCCGTCTGATCATTATAGCGCGATCCATACACCAGATACTTTCCATCAGGTGAAAGTGTAGGTGCAAAAGCCGAACCATAGCGCGAGGTTTTCGTTTCGGTCTCACCTGTTTCGCGATCATAAATGCCTAGCTGGTATTGTGGTAACTGTGCATTGTAATTCCATGCACCATTACGTTGCGAATACCAGATGTAACGATTGTCAGGACCAAAAGCGGGTTCTGATACTTTTAAATTATCCGGCTTGGAAATCAGTTGTGCACCAGAGCCACCTTCTTTATGAAACATCCACAATTTAAAATTGCGTGTGCCTCTTGTGCCTACAATATAATTTCCATCGGGTGTCCATTCGGCCGATTGATAATGATCGGTATTGCCCTTGGTGATCTGGAGTGAATCTTTCTTATCTACATTAAACCACCAGATGTTTTCACCACCGCTTCTGTCTGTGATGAATAAGAGCTTTGTTCCATCCGGGCTAAACTTGGGATGCGAATCGAACGCCATCCCTTTAGTGAACTGCGTTGGCTTGCCACCTGTGATGGGCATGGTATAAATATCGCCCATGAAATCAAACGCAATGGTCTTTCCATCCGGACTTACATCCAATGACATCCAGGTGCCTTCATTGGTTTTAATGGGAATTCGTCTTCCAACTTCAAGAGGAAGATCTTTTTTCTTTTTCGATTCTTTTTTAGTCGAGTCTTTCTTTGCCTCTTTCTTGTCTTGCGCTGCCGCAAACAAGGGGAGAAGCAAAATCAAAAACAGTAGTGTTTTCTTCATGTGGGTCAATCTTTGATTTAGGATATAAATAACGGGGCAAAGTAATTCCTGATCTAGTATTTTACATGGATGGTCAGTCTATTTTTATTTACTGATGAAACCGGAAAGGATACTATTCCGGCACTATTTTAAAATGCTTAAGAAAGTAGCACCCAGGTTGTCGGCAATAATTTTGCGGTATCGTACTCCCTTACGGTAATCCGGGGTAAGAAACTCTTTCCATACCTCATCCCAATCCGATTGTTTGGACATCACAAAAGCAAGCTCCTCGGCTTCACCAAAATTGATGTTCTGTCTTTTTACAGGAAGGTTTTTGCGTGTCGCATCTACATATTCCGTAAAGTCAAGAATGGTAAACAGCTTAGGGTTTGACCCGATGTTTTTCAATATCTCGGGCCCGTTCGATCCATAGGTAATGGACAGGCCTGGCATGTATTCTTTTTTGATTTTATTGATGTGCTTCACATGTGTGCTTCCACCAATAATTTCGGCAGAGTATCCACTTAGCTTAGTGCCAATTTCTGTAAGACTCATGATGTTGGGTGCATCTTTATGTGTGAGCAACACCACCGGGTTGGAAAGAAAAGCAGGAGTGAACTTCAATAGTTTTTTACGCTCTTCCGTGATCGTAACATTGGTTACTCCCAGGATATCTTTTGTCTCCTGGGCTATCTTCAGGAAATCAGTGAACACTGGTTCTTTGCCTCCATAGTTTACTGTAATCTTTTTGTTGTATTTGGTTTGAACGAAAGCAACAAAATCAGAAATGATATCGACACAGGCGCCTTTTACTTTGCCGCCTTCTTCATCAATGAGTCCGGGTTGCTCATAATACATGACAGTGAGTGTGCCTGATCCGGCTGACTTCACTTTGGCCCAGCTGTCGCCCTTATACTTTTGACTAAATCCGAATTGAAAACAAAAACAAAGAAGAACAATCAATACATTTTTCATGGTTAGTGTGGCTTAGGTAAGCACGAATATAAATGCATTTGATTATGAAAGAAGAATGAATTCATCTTCTTCGGAAAATAAAAGTTTCAGCAAACGTTATCGATGATAGCGAAATGAAAATAAGATCTAATGTATGAGCTTCAATTAAGACTCTGCTTTTGTTACTATCCATTATTACGTACGTGTAGTGACTCAAGCGCAGCTGTTGATTTCACTTTGTGTGAGCCGGGCGGAAGAACGGCAGCACTTCGCATCTTCATCTGTAGACGCCCTTTATAAAGGAGCTTGCAAACTTCATCATAGCTATTTCTTTTCTTCTGCGCCAATCACATTTGGTTTACCTTTGAAGAACACGTTTACAAATCTTTATATACCCATTGGCTAAGTCTATACAAAAGAATATTTATTGCCACAGGCTTAAGTCCCTTGCCTATGCACATAAGTTATAAATCAAAGAGGCGTAGCCTCGGATAATTTTGTAACAACGGACTTCAGTCCGTTGCTTTTAGGTCTAATAATAATAGACGAAGAGAACCGTAGGTTCGGTTCATATATGTACCGTGTCCTACGGCACTTATGGATCTTGTTCAGGTTTATAACAACGGATTAAAATCCGTCGTTATAAAATAGTTCGAGCCTACGGCTCTCAAATTCTAAAGCCTTAGGCTTCTATTGCCTCAATACCTAAAAAAATCATTTTCGTTTAATCCGGTTAATCAAGTTGCGTGCCGAGCGTTTGAAGATCGAGTCAAATTCTCTGGGCACGCTGATACATGTTCACCATAATAACCTAGGGCGTTGCCCTAGGTTATTATAATATCGGCCCTTCAGGCCTGTAATGCACTTTTGCTTTCGATACTATATTTTTTTTATGCATGATCGACTATGCTAACGATATAAGTCTTTACGCTTTTGTTTTCGATTGTTCACTTATGTATAAAGGCCTGAAAGGCCGAAATATAATAGCCTGGGGCGTTGCCCCAGGCTAAACGATTATGAATGTGTTTGACGTGCCCAGAGAATCTAAATCGAACTTCGCGTTTCCGGCACGTAATCGATGAGTTAGATTGAAAGATGTGTGCATAAGCAAGGGACTTAAGCACGTGGCAATAAGTTTAGATAATAAAAGGCTTTAGCCAAATTGATGATGCAACAGATATGATAGGTAATAGCAGATAGCTGAGTAATGACCCGCTTACACTAAGAAGAGATTGGTCTTACAAATTTTTTATCGATGTAATTCAAAACCAAAATGAAGATGATGCCAAATATAATTAAGCCAGGATAGCCCGTGATGAAAGTATATACGCCCATGTCGGGTTTGAAATCGATCAATATCAAAGCGACAATAAACCCGATGATAAAAAGAAAGATGCCTCCTATAAACCACCATCCATCGCGATATGATTCTTTGGCATGCTGTGCCGCTATGCGCTGCACCATCAGGTTTTCAAATGAAGAGGGCAAGGTAAATTCAATATCACGCTGAAGTGAACTGAACACTTTGCGATAGGCCTGTGCATCAGCAGAAGTATCGAGCTGATCTCCGGCTTCTATTTTATGTTGTAATTCTTCGTCACTCATATCCATTCTTCTTTACCCAAATGTTTCTTCACACTTTCTTTTAACAAATTGCGCGCCCGAAAAAGATAGTTCTTCACCGTGCCTTCCGGCATACCGGTAATTTCTCCTATCTCGGTGTAGTTCTTCCCATCCAGATGATATAAAGTTAATACTGTTTTATACTGAATCGGAAGCTTGTCAATCAATTTAAGTACATGCTCTTCGGAGTCTTGTTCTGCCAGTGCATCGGCCTGATCATCGGCAATGAAATGACTGGTAAACTGATCTTCTTCCGGAATATCGCTGATCAGGATTTTCTTTTTGCGCAGATGGTTAATGGCGTGGCGATAGGCAATAGTAGCCACCCATGTACTGAGCTGCGACTGAAAGTCGAATTCGCCAATCTTTTCATACACCTTCATGAATACATCCTGACAAAGCTCTTCCCGATCTTCGGCACGATCGATCAGCCGACCCACCATATGGGCCACCAGTCTTTCATTTTGCCTGATCAGCAACCTGAAAGCCTGTGTATCCCCGCCAATGATGCGGGAAACAAGAGCCTTATCGTCAATCATTAATGGCGTCTGTCATTATCGGGTGAGACACGTGTTCAGGTTAGAATGTTGCAGTATAGTTACGATTTTATGTGTTTGAGGTTCAATTTGATAAAAGAGGCGCCGAAATCGTATTTTTCAATCTCAATGAAAAATAATTTAAATATAGCTGCAACATCCTGTTTCGGTTCCGTGTCTCACGCCCCAAACAAGAAAACAATTAAACATTATCAATATGGATCATAATATAACTCAGGTACTAATGCCAATAGCAATCTTCAGTGGGCTAGGTGGAAGTGTTTATTTCTTTGCCAAGGTGATGACGGATTATATCCTGAAAAAGAAAATGATTGAAAAGGGTTATGTAAATGATGACACACAGGCCATCTTCAAACAACACCAAACGGAAGAAAGCAAGTACCCTTCATTGAAATGGGGTTTGCTCTGCTTCTTTGGCGGTCTCTCGCTTATATTAATGGAATACATTCCTGCTGATCCGCAATCTCCTCTTCCTTACGGACTGGTAGCGGTATCGCTTTCACTCGGCTTTCTTCTTTACTTCTTCATTGTGAAGAAGCAAACGGAAAAATAGACCTCACTCTTCATTTGTTACCCGATGAGTTAATCATTGGGTAACAAATCCTATTCACTTTCGTCTTTCTAAAAAATTACCTTCCATGTTTAAGAATTATTTTAAGACTGCCTTGCGCAGCCTGTTCAGGCATAAATTTTTCTCAGCCATTAATGTTTTTGGTCTTGCCGCAGCCATGGCAATCTGCATGGCCATCATTATGCTGGTGGCCGATCAGATGATGTATGATCGCTACAACACAAAGAACGATCGCATCTATCGCATCAACACCATTCCGTTATCTGAAGATGGAACGGAGCACAATGAAACGGCTACGACTACTTTGCCCCTTCGCGATGAGTTGCTGGAAAGCTATACGGGTATCGAAAAGTCCGTTCGCATTATGCGTGGCTTTGGTAATATGTGGCTGGAGATTGAACAAAACGTAAACATACCCGTGGCCGGATTCTTTGTTGACCCGGAAATGCTGGACGTGTTTGAGTATGAACTGGAATACGGAGACAGGCGTACTGCACTAAACGAACCTTACTCTGTTGTGCTTACCAAAAAAGCAGCTAAGAAATTATTCAAACAGGATAATCCATTGGGCGAAACATTTAAAGTAGGTGAGCAAGGTGTTTATAAAGTAACGGGTGTAATAAAAGAAACCAACAACAAATCGCACATTGTCTTCGATGCACTGGCCAGTATCTCCTCCATTAAAAGTTTAAAAGCAGAACGCTATCGCAAAGACATCAACAACTGGTATCAATACACGTCAGGATGGATTTATGTGGTAATGGAAGAAGGCAAAGGGACTGCTGATATCAATCCTCATCTTGAGAAAATTCAGAAAGCTCATTTTACAAAATTACCTAAGCCGGATACACAGCAAAAAGTAAAGTATCACTTGCAATCATTAATGAGCATTACACCGGGTCCGTTCATTAATAATCCCATTGGGCCTTTTCTTCCGTGGATCTTCATTTACTTCTTTGCCGGATTGGCCGGAGTGGTGATGCTCACATCGTGTTTCAACTTCACCAATCTTTCGATAGCCCGCTCGCTTACCCGTGCCCGTGAAATAGGTGTGCGCAAAGTAACCGGTGCTATGCGCTGGCAGATCTTCGTTCAGTTTTTATCTGAATCCATTTTGATGTCGTTGTTCGCTTTAGGTTTAGCTATCGTTTTACTCTTATTAAGTAAGCCTTTGCTGATGCAACTCAGCTTTGCCCGGTTAATGAAGTGGGATCTGGAAGCCAATTACTTCGTGTATGTCATCTTCTTCCTGTTTGCCATCGTGGTGGGAATATTGGCCGGGCTTTTCCCTGCCGTAGTCATGAGTGGATTTCAACCCGTAAAAGTATTGAAAGGCTTCACCAACATTAAACTGTTTTCACGAATGGGCTTACGCAAAAGTTTACTCGTTGCACAGTTTTCTTTCTCTTTGATTTTCATCTTATCTGTAATCATTGTATTCAATCAATTACAATTATTCATGAAAGCCGATCATGGCTTTAGTATGGATAAAAAGGCGATTGTGTACTTGAATAACAGTTCAGCCCAGGTGATGAAAACCGAATTGCTCAAGTACAGCAATATTGAAAATGTAACGGCGGCTTCGCATGTCCCTGCTGCCGGCAGTAGTTACGGAGAAGGCTTTAAAAAATCACTGGATGAAAAAGACTGGATCGACATAAACTACTATGCGGTAGATGAAGACTATTTGAAAAACATTGATGTGAAAATGGTAGCCGGACATTTCTATACACCCGAAGCTGGAGAATCAAACAAAAGATTTATTGTTATCAGCGAAAAGGCAGTAGAAACATTTCATTTCAAAAGCCCGATTGATGCAGTCGGTCAGGAAATTATACAACAGCATGATTCATCGCGTTTCCAGATTATTGGAGTGGTTAAAAATTACAATCATCAGCTGTTGATGGAAAAAATGGATCCGCTTGCATTGATGTACAAGCCAGATGACTTTCAGATTTTGCAAGTTCAATACAACGGTTCATTCAAAGAAGCCGGAGCATCTATAGAAGCTGCATGGGCCAAAGTAAATCCAACGCTGAAGGTAGATTATCGCGATTTTTATGAAGAGATTCACAAAATCTACGACATCTTTTTCGGAGACATTGTCAATATCCTTGGAGTGATCTCATTCTTAGCCATTCTGATTTCTTCACTTGGTTTATTGGGGATGGCTACCTACACTACCGAAACACGCATCAAAGAAATTTCTATCCGTAAAGTATTGGGAGGAAGTAATGCTTCACTCGTCTACTTACTATCGAAAGGATTTTTCTCTGTCCTGTTAATAGCAATTTTGATCGCTACGCCAGCCGCTTACCTTATCAATAATCTATGGCTGGAGTTATTAGCCTATCACGTATCGATCAATGCAGGAGTGATCGCATTGGGTGTGCTTATACTTATTGTGTTTGGATGTATCACCATAGGTTCGCAAGCATGGAGAGCGGTGTTTGTAAATCCGGTGGATAATCTAAAAAACGATTGATCAATTTGTCAATGATCGATGTGCCAATTAGGTAAACCCCTTACATTGGCACATCGACTCATTGATCATTGACTAATTATTTGAAATGCTTCAACATTACAATCTCTTCCGGCTTTAAGAATCTCCACTGACCGCGTTTCAGATCTTTCTTATCCAGACCAGCATACACCACACGATCAAGCTTTACCACATCATAGCCCAGTGTTTCAAAAATTCTTCTCACCACACGGTTCCAGCCAATGTGAATTTCGATACCTACGGTTTTATCGTCATCGCTCACAATAGCCGCATCATCTACAATTGCTTTGCCTTCTTCCAGGTGCACTCCGTCTACTACTTTTTGGAAATCATTCTTAGTGATCGGCTTATCCAACTCTACTTTGTAAATCTTCTTTGCATTGTAGGAAGGATGCGTAAGTTTATCCGTAAGGTCTCCGTCATTAGTCAATAACAAAAGTCCTGTTGTATTTCTGTCCAGACGACCTACCGGGTAGATACGTTCTTTACATGCACTGGCTACCAGGCCCATTACTGTATTGCGCTCCTGCGGATCATCCGTTGTGGTGATAAATCCTTTCGGCTTGTTCAACAATACATACACTGGCTTTTCAGCTTTCAGTTTTTTGCCTTCATGACGAACTTCATCCGTAGGTTTTACTTTGTAGCCCATCTCAGTAATGGTTGTTCCATTTACTGATATCAATCCCATCTTGATCAGTTCATCGGCTTCTCTGCGAGAGCAAACGCCACTGTTCGAAATGAATTTGTTAAGACGGATCAGATCATCATCTGATTTTTTTTCTACCGTATTTCCGGCAATCTGGTTACGCTGATTTTCTGCTTTTGCCTGTACGAAAGATTTTTTCTCTTCCGGCTTACGGTAAGGTTTCTTGTCGCCTTCGTTGCGCGAAAAGCTTTTAGAGAAACGCTTAGGTTTGTCTTCACCGCCCGCCTCATCGCTACGTGTAAAGCGTTTTGGTTTTTCATCCGAAGAGCTTTCATCGCGGTTGCTATACGTCGGCTTTGAAAAACGGCCTGGGCGTTCTGATGAGTCTTCTCTTTTTGTATAAGGTCTTTTGTTATCTCTGTCGCCAAAGCTTTTTCCTTCACCTTCTGGTTTCGAAAAGCGTTTTGGTCTTTCATCAGCTCCTTCTTCTCTTTTACCATATGCTGGCTTGGAGAAACGACTTGGGCGTTCGGATGAATCTTCTCTCTTGGTATAAGGTCTCTTATTCTCCCTGTCGCCAAAGCTTCTTCCTTCACCTTCCGGTTTTGAAAAACGTTTCGGGCGATCAGAAGATGAATCTTCTCTTTTTGTGTAGGGTCTTTTGTTCTCTCCATCCCTGCCAAAGCCACGGCCCGGTCCCGATGATGGAGTTGAAAAACGTTTCGGACGATCGGATGAGGATGCGTCATCTCTTTTGCCGTAAGGCTTCTTGAAACCACCACCCGTTCCTCCATCTGGTCGTGAACGGAAACTGGATGCGCCTGATGTTCTTGGTTTAAACTCACGTGGTTTATCTGAATCAGAAGAACGGGAAGATGATCGTTTATCTCCCCCTTCATATTCTCCGCGTCCTGATCTCTTCTTTGCTTTATGAAAGGCGTTCTCTGCATCGGTACGTTTACCAAATGAGGTTTCGCCTTTCGGACCTTTCCCTGAAGGTTTATTTGATTTGCTTTTGCCTGCCATAATGAAGTAAAATTACAAAAATTAGATGGTACCAGTTTTTCTCGCGTTCTCAGCTGCTGTTACTGGCCTTATAAAATAAAAAACGCTCCGGTGAATGAGAGACCGGAGCGTGATACTGATTCTTTTCCGTTCTTACTGCCCTTCTCCTGGTACTTCTCCGATAGTGTTTACTTCCTGAGTAAAATCTTTTGGAGTCGGGAGTTCATTGATATCATTGATACCAAAATACTCCATGAACTTGGAGCTGGTACCATATAACATAGGGCGACCAATGGTATCCGCCTTGCCGCGGATTTCAATTAACCCTTTGTCTAATAATTTCTGTATGGCATAATCGCAGTTTACACCGCGTATGTTTTCTACTTCTGTTTTAGAGATAGGTTGCTTGTAAGCAATGATGGATAATGTTTCCATGGCCGAAGTAGAAAGTCTTTTCTTCGACTGTTGTTTCAGCATGATGCCAATACTTGCCTGGTAAGCAGGCTTGGTCAAAAACTGAAAACCACCACCACCTTTGTTGAGTTGAAAGGAGAATTCATCACTCTGATACTTTACTTCCAGTTTTTCAATTGCCGCAGCAATGTCTTCTTCCGGAACGTCTGCGTTAAACATTTCAGAAAGACACGCTTTGATATCCACTACCTTGGTAGGTACCGGAGAACAAAAGATCAACGCCTCAACATGATTTAATAAAAAGTCCACTATCTCCTCCTCTGCTTGTTAATCCTGCTTCATCATTTTTGCTTCGATGGATTGCGTAGTGTGTGGTACTGCAATCAATCGTTCCTTCGAAATCAGCTTACCAGTGACGGTGCAGATTCCATAAGTACCATTCTTGATACGCACCAATGCATTTTCAAGATTAGTAATGTATTTCAATTGACGTGCTGCCAGCTGGCTCAGGTTTTCTTTCTCAGCCGTTTCAGCTCCGTCTTCCAGTACTTTTGTGTTACCACCTGATGTAGCATCGGTGCCTTCATCATTGGTACGATTCAATGTATCTTTCAACAACTTGAATTCGTCTTTTGCTTTCTGAAGTTTAGTCTGAATCAACGCCTCAAACTCTTTCAGTTCACCTTCGCTGTAGCGGGTACGATCGTCCTGCACGGCAGGTGTAGCCGGCTTGTGCGCGATGGGGCGCTGACTGATAATAGGAAAAATGTTGAGCTGTGGATTAGATGGTTTGGCCATCGCTTCCTGCTTTTTAGTTAATGTCTTTACTGGAGCTTCCTTTTCAACTACTTCTTTTTCCTTCTTCACTGCCGGAGCTTTCACTGCTTTAACCGGTGCTTCCTTTTTTTCTACTACTTTTTTGGGTGCTTCCTTTTTAAGAACCACTTTTTTAGGTGCTTCTTTCTTAGGAGCTATTTTCTTTGCTACTACTTTCTTTTCAATCTTCTTGGGAGCCGATTTTTTTACGGGTGCTTTGGCTTTCACTGCAGAAGCCTTCTTTGCTTTGGGAGCAGGTTTTGCTTTCGCCTTTGCAACCGTTTTCTTTACGGCTTTGGCGGGCGACTTTTTATTTGTTTTGGCCATACATTAAGTCCTTAGTAAAGGGTTAAAAAAAGATGGCGCAAAAATACATGGTAGCACCTGAAACAAAAAATGTATTTTAATTAATTAAACC
>NNBV01000035.1_pt1 | contig 14450 bp, 8 predicted proteins | sample 1173771 | NCBI WGS metagenome assembly NNBV01 (sample SAMN07173938, study PRJNA388173) | plant metagenome | isolation source: symbiotic tissue sample KVS11 | place: Norway: Troms, Kvaloya island
ATACTAAGGTATCCTGAATTAATTTAGCTTGTAATTCTTCGTAACTGTTCAGAGTCGGATCTTGTAAATCTTCCTTGAGAAAACAGCGATTTAAATCCTTTTCTATATATCGCCTCCCTGCGGCAAAAGCATGAGGATTTGCTAACAGAGTGACTGTCTCAAAACTTGGTCTAGCAATTAAATCGGGAAACTGGGCAAATTTTTGGATCAGATAGGCCCCTGTAAACTCATTGCCATGAGTTCCACCGACAATTGCAACTCGATTAATTTGGTTCACGATTACACTAACTCCGCAATGCAACCACCGAGGTATTAATTCTCAATGTACCTTATGAAGCATTCACTTTGCCGATGCGATCGCGATCGTGTGGTTCATAAAGATAAGACATATCAGGCCCACTGGGAATAATCCCGCCGGGATTGAGTGGAAATAGGTTTCCGTAGTAGTCACGTTTCACGGTTTCTACATCGCAAGTCTCAGCCACACCTGGAAGCTGATAAAGATCGCGTAGATAAGCACCGAGATTCTGATAGTCTCGAATTCGCTGCTTATTGCATTTAAACAGCCCATAATAGGCACTATCAAACCGAAATAATGTCGTGAATAAACGCACATCTGCAAGTGTGAGATTTTCTCCGCATAGATATCGATTAGTCTGCAATGCAAGTTCAATCTCATCAAGAGTTGCGAACAGTTCATTACAGGCTTGATTGTATGCTTCCTGAGTCTGGGCAAAGCCGCAGCGATACACACCGTTATTTACTGCGTGATAAATCTTCTCATTCCACCAGTCAATTTTCTCTTTGAGTGCTTCTGGGTAAAGATCGAGTGTGGGATTGTTAGCGAACTCGTTAAACTCCGAGTTCAGCATCACGATAATTTCTGAACTCTCATTATTAACGATAGTTTTTGTTTGGTTGTCCCATAAAATAGGAACTGTAGAACGTCCACTGTAACCAGGTTCTGCCAACTGATAAAATTCAGCCAGTGTTCGACAACCTTCAACTTCATCGTTGAATATCCAACCGCCTTCAACGGGAGAAGGAGAGACGATACAAACTGATATTACCGCTTCGAGTTTTTTTAGCGATCGCACAACCAAGGTTCGATGTGCCCAAGGACAGCCCAGCCCAACATAAAGTTTGTAGCGCCCCGTTGCTGGTGGGTGCGGATTCCCTTCTTCTGTGCCGATAAATTTGCGAAACTGGCTATTAGGACGAATATACGCTCCCAACTGATTGCGAGGAGCAAGATTTGACATCATTATTTGCCACATAGTCGTCCAGACAAACTTTCCCAGCCAGATAATCAGCTTTGGAGGAAGCGACTTGCCCTTCTTCTTTGGGAGTTTTTTCTCGTCATCCATTGGAGTTGAGTTGCTCATGGCGACAATCTTGGGTAGGTTTCCATGCCTACACGCACATCGATATTTCTTACTTTACTCTACTACGCTTTGCCTGAACTATTGGATCTGGTAAGACAAGATTGTGGACACGGATATGGCCTTAATGACAACTTTTAACCTAGCGATCGCTTTTTTTAAACAGATTATCAAAATTACAAATAGTTTATTCTGTTTCAAAATCTCTATCCACTTTATAAGCCTGTAACAAGTATTCTCCATTAAAGTGAATGAGATGAGTAGAATCTTCAGCAACCCAAACATCGGTTTCCCAAGCAATTTCAGCTAAATACTCCACCATTGCCTTCCGGCTTAAAAAGGTTGTTACCATTACAAGGGGAATTTTTAGATCAGCAAAGATAACTTCAAGTTCTTTCTTCCGTTTAGGGTTAATTGGGCCATGAGAAGTTACAGCTTCAATTAAAACTAGCCAATCATTTTTTAGATGATGGATAATCACATCAGGCATTTTTCCGTGAGAATCGATAGTAACGCCTAAATCTTCCAATGCAACTTCATTAAAATGTGCGAATTTCTCATCTGTATCACCAACATAAATCAGTTTTCCTCCAGGTGTAAAATGTTCTGCAAAGTCTTTGATAATCTTTTCAATCAGAATATTTTGACCACCTGGCGATAGAGTTTTTAACTTTCCTTCAATCACAATAGGGATACGCGATAGCTCCCGCTCCTGAGCATATCGTTTTTTCAAAGTTTCAACTGACGCCAGGTAAGTACCAAGACTCTTTTTCCATTCAGCAGTTCCATAAGTACGTAATAGTTCAAGCGCACTTTCTTCAATCTGATATACTGTTTTTGGACTGTTAACTGGGCGTTCAGGAGCATCTGGATTTGCAATTATAAAAGCCGCATCTAAGAATTGATGGACTGTTTGGCGGCGAACAGTTTCTCGCGTATTAGGTTTATATGTTTTGCCATAGTATTGTGCCATGAATTCCATCATTGGCGTAATTCCCATTAGGGGAGATGTAGCAGCTTCCCAAGGAACAGTCGGCTTTAAGTCAAGTAAAGCCAAAAGAGTTAAGGCTGAACGTTCATTAAGTTGTGCCCGTGGAAGTCCAATTTCAATTAGTATTTGCAATGCTTCATCAATACGGGTTTTAATTATTAAGGGGTTGTTTTCAGACTGATTGCTCATACTTAGTAACTTTTCTTGTACAAGTTCATCAATTTCTTTCTGTGATGGAAAATGCTCAGTAATATATAGCCCTATGGTCATTAGCTGCGCTATTGTCGGATATTTTAAATTTCGTAAATCGGTTGCATTAACCTGAGTATGCCCATTAAACAACCGAAAAAATGCGTCAACAAGGCTAGAATTAAGATAAGCACCAAGACCGCGTGCTAGGGTAAGATTGAGTCCTCTTCCGTCCTGGTGAAAATAATTCAGGTGATTTTCAAAACCTACCCAAGAACAATTAATTTGGTTAGCATCATATACAACGGCAACAACTCGTTTTTTTTCCTCTTTGGAAGAGAATCGTTTAGTCAAAACATAATGTTCATTTGGTACTAGAAGAGAGACAGTTGCTTCTGTATATACCAGAGCTTGGTGCTTTCTAGTTATCTTGGGATACTCAATATATCCTCCTGAAAAATTCAATGGATAAATCAAGGGAACAGTGTTTTTGTCTGGTATTAAACACAGATATTCTTTAGCACGAAAATCTACAACACGTCCCGTTGATACGGTTAACCCCAGGTCTGTTAATGTGCAGGTAAAATTAGCCATTTGTTGAATGACCTGCTGACTTAGCGTATCTGGGATAATGTGGATGAATTGTTGCAAGTCATGGAGACGAACTATCTCTGTATAAGGGGAGGAATTTGACATAATAAAATCATCATCAGCACTTGAACTTGTACTGATGATTACATTGTCAAATTTTGGTTTTTGTTTGACAGCATGAATGATAATTGTTTCCTGTAAAACCTCATCATCACTAAAAGCTTCCTGTCTGGAATCAAAAAGATGTAGCTGGTCTAAAGCCATGATTTCCAAAAACATTCGGCGGAAATCTCTAAAATATGGCCCATTACAAAAACTACGCGGCGAAATAGCTACAAGCTCTCCTCTTGATTCAAGAAGCTGAACTGTAGCAGCGATAAAACCTGTATATAGATTGCTGGTTTCTAATCCTATAGAACGTAACAAATCACGAACTTTGGAATGAGCGTTAATTTTTAAATATGGGGGATTGAGAATAGCATGGGTAAATCTGCAATTGTCAGGATTATTGAACAAACTAGGCTGAAGAAGTCTGACGGCATCCTCAATAAAATCCGTATCTCGGATCTCATAGTTTAAAGATATCCCAGCTATTTGACATTCTCTGGTACATAATTTCAATGTCTGATGCAAATACCCAATCAGAAAAGGATCAATTTCATAGGCAACAATATCTAAATTAGCTGGACGTTTTTGGCTGTGACAAAGGTTAGCTACAAAGGCTGCAAGTAATGAGCCAACCCCTGCTCCCGCATCCAGTAGAGATATTTGAGGACGATCGAGTTTGCCAAACATCCCAACCATTAATTCTGCTACTGGAGCAGGAGTCAAAAATTGTCCCAGTTTTCCTTTTTGCTTTTGATCCTGTTTCAAGCTTGCAGTAATCCTCAGAAAGTCTACTTCACCAAGTAAGTTTCTGGCAGAACATTTGGACAAGCTTTTGAATTCCAACGGCTTGTGATGATTGTCTGTAGACTTTCTACTGCTTGATTGGAACATCACGGTTCATTTTCACAGAACAAAAACCAACTTTACCAGGTTTTGAATTTAAGCCATGATATTTTAAGGGGAAACCGATGCAAGAAGCGTCCCTTTATCCAGAAATTATTTTACAACTATGCTTCATAAAGTCTTCGTTACTCGTCGCCTACCCATCGAATTAGAGCAACTGCGATCGCTCACCATTGTCGAAGTTTGGCCAGAACGCCAACCCCCTCCTTACGAAATTTTACTAGAAAAAGTCAAGGAAATAGATGGATTGCTATGTCTGCTGACTGACCAAATCGATCGCCAACTCATAGAAACCGGGAAACTCAAAGTCATCAGTCAAATGGCGGTGGGTTACGATAACATTGACATTGCTGCCGCTACGGCACAGCAAATTCCTGTCGGTCATACTCCTGGGGTGTTAACCGATGCTACCGCAGATTTTGCCTGGGCATTATTAATGGCAGCAGCGCGGCGAGTAGTAGAGGCAGATCGGTTTACTCGTGCAGGTTTGTGGCAGACTTGGGAACCAGACTTGTTATTGGGACCGAATGTTACGGGTGCTACCTTGGGAATTGTTGGTTTTGGGCGGATTGGTCAAGCAGTTGCTCGTCGTGCTAAAGGGTTTGAAATGCAGATTTTGTATACGAGTAGGAAACGATGCAGCCCAGAATTAGAACAAGCTTTAGGTGTGGAGTTTGCTACGTTAGAACACTTACTGCAAGAATCTGACTTTGTGACACTGCATACACCATCTGCTGATGATACTTATCATCTGATTAGCGATCGCCAATTTGAGTTGATGAAGCGATCGGCTATTTTAATTAATACGGCGCGAGGAACGATTGTAGATCCAGATTCTCTGTATCGTGCCCTTGCAAGTGGTCAAATTGCTGCGGCGGCTGTGGATGTCACCGAACCTGAACCGATTCCCAGCGATAGCCTGTTGTTAACCTTAGAAAATCTAATTATTGCACCTCATATTGGCAGTGCCAGCCGTCAAACGCGCTCAAAAATGGCAACAATGGCGATCGCTAACTTAATTGCAGGACTGAGGAGCGATCGCTTGCCTAATTGTGTCAACCCTGAAGTTTATAATTTCTAATTAGATAGCTCAACAGTCGATTTCGCCTGACTAAATAAAAAATGTATCGCTATTCCACTAAATTAATAAAGCCGTTAAAATTGGCTGCAAAGCCTCACACGGAGTAGCCATACAGCCAAATCTTAGTTTAATATGTGCAGATGTATATCGTTTTTGCTGCGACAGTTAACCGAGGCAGCAGCCCTCTTAATAGAGATTCCCAGTCTCGGACTGGGAACGACGCAATCTCTCAAAGGTTTGTCTAGTCAGCTTCTACTTTATTTGCTGTTATCTGTATTAACCACCGGCGACAGCAGGCACAATACTTACTTCATCGCCATCTTTAAGAGTTGTGTTGATACCATCTAAATAGCGAATATCTTCGCTATCGACGTAAAAATTTACAAATCGCCGGAGCTTACCTTCTTCATCACACAACCGCGATTTAATACCAGGAAAGCTTTGTTCTAAGGAGTCCAACAATTCAGCAATGGTGCTTCCGTTGGATTCTAAAGTAGCTTGATTATTAGTAAAACTCTGAAGAGTCGTAGGAACTAAAACTTTTACAGCCATAGAAGTACAAAATGAAGAGTGAAGAGTTAGGAATAAAGTTAACAGCAAAGAGTTATGAATAAAAAACTCATAACTCATAACTCTTAACTAAACGAGGACTTGTTGCCATTCCAAGCGATCTAGAGTCCGCGATCGCTCTAGTGCACGTTCAAAACTATCGAGTTTGGCATCAATAGTCAATGGTTCACCAACGTAGCCTTGGATTGCTTCTTGGGTTTTCAAACCATTGCCGGTGATGTAAATCACGGTAGTTTCATCTGGATCAATCTTGCCAGCTTCTACCAGTTTTTTCAGCACGGCAACGGTTGTACCACCAGCCGTTTCTGTGAAGATGCCTTCGGTTTCTGCCAGCAGCTTGATGCCATCAATAATTTCTGCATCATTGACTGATTCAATGTTACCACCAGTCTTCTGAGCTAACTCTACAGCATAAATGCCGTCTGCTGGATTGCCGATCGCTAGGGATTTAGCAATTGTATTCGGTTTAACTGGTTTAATAAAGTCGCGTCCTTCTTTGAAGGCTTGGGCGATGGGTGAACATCCTTCTGCTTGAGCACCACTGAAACGGACTTTCTTGTTTTCTACTAAACCAACTTCGATAAATTCTTGGAAACCCTTATAAATTTTGGTAAATAGTGAACCAGATGCCAAAGGAGCAACAACATGATCGGGTAGCTCCCAGCCTAGTTGTTCCGCAACTTCAAAGCCTAGCGTCTTAGAACCTTCAGAGTAATAAGGACGCAGATTAATGTTGACAAAACCCCAACCATGTGTATTAGCAACTTCTGAGCAGAGACGATTTACTTGATCGTAGTTGCCTTTAACGGCCATTAGGGTGGGACTGTAGATTAGACTACCGAGAATCTTACCGGCTTCTAAATCTGCGGGGATGAACACACAGCAGTCTAAACCGGCGTGAGCTGCGATCGCAGCTGTAGAATTTGCCAAGTTACCCGTGCTAGCGCAAGAAACAGTAGTGAAACCTAACTCCCGCGCCCTAGACAAGGCAACTGACACCACCCGATCCTTAAAGCTCAGGGTGGGCATATTAACGGCATCATTTTTTATATAAAGTTTATTTAGACCCAGGCGACGGGCAAGACGGTGGGAACGAACCAAGGGAGTCATCCCCGTTCCCACATCTATAACATTGTCAGTGGCGACGGGTAAAAAGGGACGGTAGCGCCAAATTGAATTTGGCCCGGCTTGAATTGTTTCACGAGTGACAGTGAGACGTAGAGCGCTGTAGTCATACTTGACTTCTAACGGCCCAAAACATAACTCACAAACATTACTGGCCTTGAGTTCATATTCTGCACCACATTCCTTACACTTCAAGGCTTGAAAGTAGGCAGTGCTGGCTTTGGTTTGGGTTGTGATTGCCTGAGTCATAAACTAGCTTTCCCTGTTTGTCTGTCACTGTCGTTTGATAGTAACACGAGCAAAAATACCAGTCAAACATACCCGACTATTTTTGTCGGGTATGGCTAGTATTGAAAAGAATAATCATTGTAAAACTTTAATATCAGTAATCAGTGAATTTAGTATTTATACCAGCAAACACAATGTTATAAAAAAAGAAAACCGCTCCAAGCATCAAGTATCAATACTTAGAAGAACGATGATTAAATTGCATTATATTTATGATGAATTTGCATTTTTTAAAATTACTCTCCCGTTGAAGTGATCTAGATCACTTAGTTAACTTTCAATTTTTTTTATCTAAATAACTCCACAGGGTAGTACAGACTTTTGAAAGCAAAGACTCAAAAGCATTTTCAGATATAGCTTTTAGTGTTTTGTGCGTCTGATTAAACCACTAAAATTGCTATGTTATGTTGCCAAAATAAAGTTAATCTTTCAGCTTTGAGCGACTCATTCATAGCTAGAGAAGTTACTTATTTACACGGAAGATTTTTTTTGCTGTAAAAGCTACATTGCTATTTACATCGACAAGCCAGTGAAATAAAGTAATAAATTACACATATTTGCGATTGCGATCCTTGAGAATCAAGGATCAGCCTAAAACAAGTAGACAAGTTATTTCTGGTGATTGCCTCAATATAGTTTTTAGGAGTGGTAATAACTCAACTCCCTAAACACGCATTCCCAAAACTTCAACATTTTGGGCAGCCATAATCGGTAATTCTCTAAGGAATTGCCGAACTTTATCCTGTCTCAAAACCCAAGATACAAGTTCAGCAAATAAATAAACTACTTCTATGGTAAACCGAAATAAATCTCTCAACAAGCAGCGCAAGCCTTACCAATCTCTAGTAGCAACAGCATTATTAACTGGTAGCCTTTTCCAATTTATTGCACCTGTATTAGCTGACGGAACTACTGCGGGTACATCTATCAGTAACACAGCAACTGCTACCTACGAAGATCCTAACAATCCAGGAACTCCTATTAATACAACTTCTAACACCGTCACTGTTACAGTGGCAGAAGTTGCTGGTATCACAGTTGAATCTACTGGTGTATTAGATAATAACGGTGGTAACGTAGAAGTTAATGATTTATTAATCTTCAATTACACCATCACTAACGTTGGTAACGACCCCACAGGCTTCCGTATACCCAACCTCGCCACAACAACTGGTTCAGCTACAGTATCGGGAACCCTACCAAACGGTGGTACACCTAATAACTTGCAATATAGTATTGACAATGGTGTCACCTGGATTAACATTACAACTGATGTTGTTGTACCAAATATTCCTGTAGGTGGTCAAGTTTTAGTCAGAGTACCAGTTACCGTCCAACCAGGCGCTCAAAACGGTGACATAATTACAGTTAGGCTCGGTAATACTCCTGGCAACGCTCAAAACGTCTTGCGGAATCCTGATGGTGGTGACGTTTACACTGTAGATAACGCTGACGGTAGCCTCATCAATGAAGTAGCTGGCGCTCCAGTTAACGGTACTAGGGAAGCTAGTGATACATCTACCGATGTGAGAATTGGTGGAGTTGTTCAAAGCTATTCTTTAGCTACTGTTCTCAAGACACGCACTGCTTACAGCAACAATAGTACACCCAATTTAATTACAGATGACACCTTAACTTATGGGTTGAGTTTGCGAGTTGAAGGTAATGATCCTACAGGACGGGGAATTACCCCAGCCGCATTGGAAGGTAGAAACATCAACCTTGATGGTTCAACTGTTCCACGCATCTTAGTTTCAGATGCCATTCCCACAGGTACAGATTTAGTTTCAGTCACTGCGCCTGCTGGGTGGATAGCAGTCTACACCACATCTCTAATTGGTACTAATGCCAATGACGCAGCATGGACAACAACAGCACCAACTAACCTTGCTACAGTTACGCGCGTTGGTTTTGTCAATAATCCTGCTACCGTTACATCAGTTGCACCTAATCAAACAGTTACTGGTTTCTCCATTCAATTAACAGTAGAATCTGGTGCAACATCACCCTTAATTGTTGCTAACATCGCTCAATTGTTTGGTCAAACCCCTGGCAATACCTTCCCTGTATACGATGAATCTGGTGATCAAAATCCCAGTAACTTCGGTGGACAAGTGGGTAACATGACACCATTTCCAGGTACAGATATTAATAATGATGGTGTCCCAGAGACTTTGGTTGTTGATGATGGTTTTATTACCAACCCAGGTACTCCAGAAACCGGAGTTGATGGCAATAACGATAACACTGGTGTTGGTGATGGTGGTGAAGCTAACATCTTTACGGTAGAAGTTGCTGTAGCTTCAGCAATTCTCAATGGCCCAATTAATGCGCCCAATGCCATCGGCCCATCTGGTGGAACCAATGATGACTTTACTAACAAATCTTCTCTAGTCCCAGCAGGTACACTACCAAATACCACGCTTAACCCGCAACCAGTGGGCTTTACAAACACCATCAGAAATAGTGGTGCTAATGCTAGTAACTATTCTCTAGTACCTATACCACCTGCAAGTAATACACCTGCGGGAAATAATGCAGACTTACCCACAGGTACGTTAGTCACCATTACCTACGGTTCTGAATCTAGATCCTATATTTGGAATGGTACGAATTTCCTCTTTGATATAGATCGTAATCCTGCTACGACGGGTGATCAATCAGCTATTGATGCCACAACTGAATACATTACCATTCCTAACGTGGCGGCTGGTACTAATGTCAACTACGGCGTGGAAATTGATTTACCTGCTAATACTGAGTTATCCACAGATATTGACAGAGGTTTCCCAGTGCCAATTACTGCCTTTGTGGATGATGGTACTGCTGGTTTAAGTGCAGAAACTGTTCGCAACACGACGATTGACCGTGTATATACTGGCTTCTTGAAATTGCGGAAACTGTCAAGAATTCTAGATCAAAATGGACAGCCAGTGTCAGGGGCTGATGGTCAACTCAGCAATCTTCCCAAGAGTCCTGTACCTGGAAACATTATTGAGTATCAGATTCAGTACAGTAACATTTCTGAGCCACAATCTGGTAACGGTAACATCATCTTAAACGCCAGCAATGTGGTGATTAATGAAAATGGTGTCACACTTCCTAATAACTGGGCGTTAGACCAAGATAATAACGGCCAAATTGATACCAGCAACATCATTGGTTCAGCTACTGACCCCAACGGTAATATTCAATTCTTCAACGGTAATCCTGCTACTAACTCTGGTAGTGACCAGACTGGAATAACTGTAACTACAGATGTGACTAGATATGTCAATAGTGTCACCGGTCAGGTAGCCCCAGGTCAGCAGAGAACATTCAGCTTCCGACGTAAGGTTAACTAATTCGTTGGGATTGGGGACTCTGATGTTTGCAAACTCATTGGCGTGGTCACTGAGCTTTGTCGTTCGCGTAGCGTCTCGTAGAGAAGTGCAGTTTCTCGTAGAGAAAAGATTGCACGATCGCTGCAACCAGTTGACCTTATCCCCAATCCCTAAATAGGAAGTAAAGAGGGGAGTGACTCTTTCTTAGCAAAAGCTGGGAAAGATAAGTCAACAATCAACATTCTGGAAGTTTTTTGAGGTGATTTATATGCAGCGTGTTTCTCTTGCAGGTTTAGGAGCGATCGCACTCATTATTACAGTTCCATTTTTCGGTCAAATTCCGGGAATCGCAAATGTATGGCATTCAGGAAGTGCTGTTGCTCAGAATATCAAAACTCAAGGGCAAATTCAATTGCGTTTAGAAGCAGAAAAGCAAGTGGTGGCACAGGATCAGCAGGGTAAGCAAAGCCAGAAATGGGAACCTTTGAAAGGTCAAGTTGTGGTGCGACCAGGAGATGTGTTGCGATATACCTTGAGTGGCGAAAATAAGAGCGATCGCCCAGTTAAAAATCTGACTCTCAATCAACCTATTCCGAAAGGAATGGTCTACGTGCTGAATTCTACCAATGTCGCCAACAATGCCAAAGTCATTTACAGCATTGATGGCGGGCGCAGCTTTGTCGAAAATCCCACTGTTAAAGTTACTCTTCCTGGCGGGAAAGTGGAAACAAAACCAGCCCCAGCCATTGCTTACACCCACATCCGTTTGCAGATTCCATCACTTGCAGCCAAGACAACAGTTAAGGCGACTTATCAAACCAAAGTGCGCTGATGGAGCAAGGGAGACGAATTTCCTGACTCGATAAAGAAGCGTTTCCAGGTTTCGCCTAGAAACGAGATTTGGCTTAACTGAATTTCCACAAATAAGTGCTTTTATTAACAACAAGCTTGACATTTCAGAGGAGATGTGTAGGGTGAGCCGTCCTCAAAACCAAAAGCAAATTACTTCTAGCGGTAGCTGGTGGCGACGGTTAACAGCTACTGTTCTTCTGGGAAGTTTTTTGCATACTACTATATCTATGCCAGCGATCGCGCAACAGACTAACAATCTGGTTGCGTCTTTGCCATTAATAAATCAAGCTACTTATACTTATACAGATTCCAGCAGTAATTATCAATATCAAGGCAGTTCTAGTCAGATCAATGTTAGTCCTAGCCCATTAGTTGACCCATTAGGACGGATATTAGGTTGCGCTGGCACAATTTTACCTGACTATACAGGTTTTTCCGTTGGGGTATACGAACCTAACTCTAGCGATCCAACGGGGACAGAATTAGGTAGCTTGGTTGCTTTGACTCGAACAGAGTTACCAGATATTCCTAATAACAACGTTCCTGGTGGAAAATCGCCAAATACCGAGAATAGTAATCCCTACTTCGTTACGAATAACCCTGCGGGTGTCTACAATTTCCTACTCGATCCGAATAAGGGTCAAACCGATCCAGGTAGAACCTACATTTTTGTAGTTAATCCACCACCAAATTCTATTTACAAACAACGGCGGGTCAAGATTGAAATCCTTACTAGCAGTGGTACACAAGGTAATGGTGTCGTGCGATATGTCGCTACTTCTCTAGATGGTCAACCAATCAGTCTCACAGGCGAAACCAGGGTAGAACAAACAGTTGTTTTAGTTCCCAACGCCGAAACGGTGGGACTGGATTTATTAGCCTTTGAATTCACCACAAATTTATGTCAAGCCAATCAGTTACAGATTATCAAAACAGGCGATCGCGCTGCTGCTGAACCTGGAGATACGGTAATCTACCGCCTGTCGGTGAAAAACCTCGCTGATGCTGGTTTGAATAATATATTTGTCACCGACAATCTACCTTTAGGATTCCAGTTTTTGCCCAAATCTGTGCGGGGAGAGTTGGACGGTCAACCAGTGACGATCACCTCAGAACGCAATGGTAATACAGTGACATTCCGCACAGATGTAACGATTCCCACAGAGAAAGTCTTAAATATTGTCTACGCTGCTCAACTAACAGCCGATGCGCTGCGGGGAAATGGTCGTAACAGTGCGATCGTTAATGCTCAACGAGCTGATAACCGTTTTAGTACTAAGGATGGCCCTGCAACCCACCAACTGAAAATTCGTCCAGGAATCGTTTCTGATTGTGGCACGATTATCGGTCGCGTGTTTGTTGATAAAAACTTTGATGGTGAACAACAGCGTGGTGAGCCTGGAGTACCAAATGCGGTGATTTTTCTGGAGGATGGAAACCGCATCACTACAGATCCGAATGGGTTGTTCTCCTTAGCGAATGCCTTACCTGGATATCACACAGGTGTACTAGACCTCAGCAGTGTAGCCGGTTACGCCCTAGCTCCCAACAAGAAATTCCGCGAACGGAATAGCCAATCTCGCTTGGTGCATTTAGAGCCTGGTGGCTTGGTACGCATGAACTTCGGTGTCACCCCCACATTTCAGGAGCCAGTCAAGAAATGAAACCCAGACTGCAATGTGCAACTACATTTAACCTGAAGTTGATGGGGGCGATGCCAGTACTAGCTCTTAGCCTTGTTTTGTATCCTGCGATCGCCAAAGCAGAAATCACTGGTGAAAACCTACTTTTCCCTGATTCTCCATTGCAAACAGATAAGGATGTGGAAAAACTCTCTCCAAACCTCTCCCCCTCTAGCACAGAGGCTTTGAATTCTTCCCCTGTACAAAAGGGGAATGAGGGGTTAGGTTTGGCTTTGGTTGTTGCAGATGATGTGAAAAATCAGGTCGAAGTTCAAGCAGATCAGAACAAAGTGCTTGAAAAAAGTGCGAATTCCACTTCTCCCCATCTTTTGGGAAGTTCTGACAAGCAACTTTCACCCCTCGAACTTCCCTCTAATACTTCAATTTCAGATGTCCAACTAAGTGAAAGGGAAATACAAGCATTTCAACCAGCAACTTCTATTGATTTTCCTAGAGGCTTACGCAAAATAGCAGAAATCAAGAACGACGCAAGCAAAGATCCAGAGACACAGTTTCAAGCTTATTCAACGGAAATACAAGCATTTCAACCAGCGACTTCCGTAAGTTTGCCTAGAGGCTTACGCAAAATAGCAGGAGTGGACAAGGGGACAAGGGAAGAAGGGGTGAATGAAAATCTTCCTGTGTCCTCCCCTTCCCCCATCTCTACGGCAGTTAAAATTCTGACTCCGACGGCTGACAGTGTTGTAGATGTCCGAGCTACCACGGTGATTGTGCAGTTTCCTGCTGGTAGTCAAGTCGAATTGCGGGTAAATGGCGCGTTGGTAGACCCTTCTTTAGTGGGACGGACGGAAACTGATGCCACCACCAACTTGGTAACGCAGACATGGTATGGTGTCTCGTTAAAAGAAGGTACAAACACCATCTCTGCACAAGTTGTGGGAGGAACAGAACCCCCTGTAACGATGCAAGTCGCAGTTCGGGGAGCGCCGCAGCAACTAACTTTAGAAACAGTTGAGTCTCGTATCCCAGCAGATGGACGTTCTACGGCTACAATCCGGGGTCAATTCATCGATACAAATGGCAATCGCTCTAATCGTGATGCTGTTGTTACCCTCGTACCTACTGCTGGAGAGTTAGTTGGGAAAGACTTTAAACCCGATGAACCGGGATTTCAAGTGGAGGCGAAAGGGGGACAATTTACAGCTAGGTTGCGATCGCAACTGAAGGCGGAAACTGTCACAATTCGCGCGATCGCTAATGATTTAGAAGCCTTTACCCAATTACAATTTGAAACGGCACTGCGTCCAAGTTTGGTAACAGGGGTCATAGATTTACGTTTGGGGGCTAGAGGTACAAATTATTACGGCAGTTTCCGTGATTTCCTCCCTCCTGACAAAGACAACA
>NNBV01003178.1_pt1 | contig 14432 bp, 12 predicted proteins | sample 1173771 | NCBI WGS metagenome assembly NNBV01 (sample SAMN07173938, study PRJNA388173) | plant metagenome | isolation source: symbiotic tissue sample KVS11 | place: Norway: Troms, Kvaloya island
TTATAAAATAGCCGGGTCTACTCTCTATAATAGACAACTTGTTTAGTACATAAGTGTAACAAAATTATCAACCCTATTTCATAATCAGCTTAATTTCCAGTTCCACTTCTGGATCTACCAGCGTTCGATCTGCCCATGACCCTGTATATCCAATGTTCCACCCGAACCGATTAAACGTAAGCGTTGCAGAATATTCATTTCCTCTTTTTGTCACTACAAAAGAAACCGGCCTGGTCACTTCTTTTATAGTCAGATTTCCATCTACATGAAAATTATCTGAAGTTACTTCCACGTTGGTCATCTCTAAGGTGGCTACAGGAAAAAGCTTTGTTTCAAAGAAGTCTTCGTTGTTAAGATGATCTGTAAGTTTTTTTATTGGTATCGGGTCGGTTACAGGAATATCCGTTATGTCAATACTTTTCATGTTCACTGTAAAAGCTCCACCCGAAAGCTTACCATTGCATATCAGAACAAAACCATTTTCGAAAGACACGGTCCCTTCGTGCTTGCCACTTTTACGCATTTTCGTTCCCTTCCAATGAATGGTGGATGATGCTACGTTAATATGTAGTGTGTCCTGCCGGCACATCTTCTTTTCGGAAATAATATTCTTATCTGTCAGTATTTGATTGCTTTGCTTATCACTTTGCTTTGCGCAACCAGAAAGGCATTCCGCTATTATCAACAATGCCCCGATGTACCTATTCATAGTCAGGAATGTTTAATCCAAGGATCAGGTTACGTTCAACCACCGGCAAGCCATCCTTTCCCGGCATTAATTTTACGATACCACTTCCACCGCGATTGGATAATTTATCCCGTTCTTTTTTGGTTAGCAACGGATCATTGTCAAAAACAAATTCATCCAGATAGTATTCATTCTTATCCGGTTCTTTCACGGTGATGTGAATGTGCTCAGGTTCGCTGTGATCGGGATAAGCCGCAGGCCTGAAAGTAAAGAACGTATAGCGGCCATCTGCATTTGTCTTGATCCAGGCGCGCCTGAATCCATGTCGTTTTGCCCAGCCTGTTTCATCCCCTTTCCTTTCATAGATTCCCTGGCGGTTGGTGTGATAGATGTAGACGATCACACCATTAGCGGGTGTCTTCCCGTCTCTTTTCAGCACCTTGCCGGTAACTTTGATTTTAGGTTCATTGCTGCTGTAGCCCGGCACCGTATCTACATTGTTCAGTTTCCTGTTGCCATACTCGAAGATGGCTTCACATCCTTCACATGGTCCTCCTGTTTTTTTAGTCAACGTTTTGAACTGACCGTAAGACACGGAAACCATCAGAGTCAGAAATAAAATTGTATGTGTGCGTTTCATGCTGATCATTTTCCGGCAAAGCTGCACCTTACAGGAAAACCAAAAAAATCAACTGTTCTATCCTGAGGGATTTATAGGTTGACCGGAGTAACGGCCTCAAATGCCGTTTTGAAATCCAAAGCAAAATTTCTGCTGAGCCGCAATACTGTTCTGTTCGCCATGGTCAGATCGTAGTCGCCATTGGATCGGGAGGCGTACGAATTCACGTGCCGGATGTTAACGATAGACGACTTATGGATACGGATAAAATTTCGTTTATCCAGTTGTGTATGAATGGACTTCAGTGTACCTGTATCGAGATAGCTTTTAGTGCTTACGTGAATGGCGATATAGGGAGTTGCGGCTAAAATGTACTGGATTTCGTTTACGTTGATGGGCGTATGGGTTCTTCCGTTATGGATCATTATTTTCTCCATCGTACAATGTTCTTTATGCAGGTTCTCTGCAACGGGTAAAGGCAATTGCTCCACTGTCAGCTTCTTTTTCAATAGCAAGGGAACAAAACTGTAACCAAGCACCAGTTTATATAAATCTTCAGATAGAGTGTATTCCAGCGTTCGTGAAAAAGTATAGGTATGGTCAAAGAAAAGTATAGAGAAGCTCCAAATCACCAAGGGAATAAAGAGAAGATGCAAAGTAAAAGGAAGCCCCGTGCATAGTATTTTTTTCAGGATGGAGCGATCCGAAGCCATCTTATTAAAGAGGAAACCTTGCAAGAGAATAAAAGGAAAAAATAAAATCCATGTTGTCTTGAACAACAGCGCTTCCGATAAATAAAAGGGGAACTGGTTAATGAAGGCTTCTACCCTATCCTGAAGAAGCGTTAATAGGATGATGCCTGCAATACATGTCAGCACGAATATCATGCGCCTGGGTTCCTTTGTTTTCAGTGGTAAAAGAGTGGGAAATATCATATCCGGAATCAGTAATACCCGATTGAGAATCTAAACAACTATTCTTTAATTGTTTTCCTTTAAATGTCTTGCCTTATCTGAGGTAACTAAAAGCACCGATCTCTATTCAAGTATAAATAAAATTCTTAATTTCTCTCAGTACTTCTCTTGTATATTTGGCTGCATAGAAAAACAGAAAACGTACATGGGCTTAAGAGAAAAGGTACTCTTCTTCTTTAGTTTTTTAGGAGCATTTAACGGGCTTATTCTCGGCATTTACTTCCTCTTTTTTACACCTAAAAAATACTTATCCAATTATCTGCTGGGTGTGTTATTAATTGTGCTGAGTATTCGAATAGGAAAATCAGTTGCCTATTTTTTTGATCAGAGTTTACCCAAAACATATCTGCAGGTTGGATTAACCGCCTGTTTCTTCATCGGTCCGTTTTTGTATTTCTTCGTAAAATCAGAAATCAATCAAATCAAAAAACTGCCTAAAGTGTGGATCTGGCAGATTGCAGGATGGTTACTCTTAATTGTATCAGTTGGTGTTATTTATCCTTATGAAAAATTTCCACCATTATGGGGGAAATTTTTTATACCTCTTATTTACCTGCAGTGGGGACTGTATGTCGCTTTCTCCATCTTTTTGTTGATACCTCTTTTGAAGAAAATCATTCAGAAAGAAAGTCTGAAGACCTATGAAAAATGGGTATTAACTATCTGTGGAGGTGTGCTCATACTCTTCATCTCTTATATATGGGCCATTTTAAATATTACCAAAGGCAGCTATATCAATGGAGCGCTTTATTTTTCGTTTATCATTTATGTGGTGGTATTTGTTCTGCTATACCGCAGGAAAACAAATGACTTGTCTTCGTTTAGTACCGAAAAATACCTCGATAAAAAACTGCCTGACAACGATGCTCAGTTGATAATCGGGCGATTGAAAAGAGTGATGACGGAGAAGGAGCTCTTCAGAAATCCCAACCTGAAGGTAAATGATCTTGCCAAAGAGCTTAGTATTTCCGGGCATCAGCTATCGCAGGTTTTAAATGACAACCTGGAAAAGAATTTCTCCCTTTTTGTCAATGAATATCGCATCAACGAAGCCTGTTCCCTATTATCAAAAAAAGTAAACCTGACCACAGATGCCATCAGTTATGAGGTTGGGTTTAACTCCACGTCTACTTTTTTCGCAGCCTTCAAAAAAATTAAAGGCCTGACACCCAGCGCCTATCAACAGGCAGCTACTCCGGATTTATAAAACCGTACTACTGAACTTCGGTTTTCAGACCCTCCTCTTAAACGGTTATCAGAACTTCGGGCCAACAAAATGAAAGGGATTCATTTTGATCAACTCGAAAATTCTTTTACTATGAAAAATGTACTCTTACCGGTATTCCTGTTTATCATTTTCTCTTCCGCCTTTTCACAGCATACCCCCACAGAAAGGCAATTGATAGAGAGTACGATTCAACTCTATTTTGACGGCTGGGCAACAGGCGATACAACCCTATTAGGTAAGGCCATGCATGCCTCTTGTCACTTAAAAAATTACAGCGACGGGAAGTTCACCCTGTATTCCAGGAATCAATACCTCAGTTTATTCAAACCTCATGCAAGACCAGATAACCTGAGTACCCGGATCGTTTCACTGGACATCACCAATAATATGGGAAGTGCAAAAGTGGAGATCAACTCACAGCGTGGTTTGTTTACCGACTACTTTAATCTCATGAAAACCAATGAAGGCTGGGTGATAGCGGATAAAGTTTCCACCCGAACACCTCACAAGACTTTTGATCTCAATGCCATCCAACTTCAGAAAGAGATCATTACAGAAGGATTGAAACGTCCGTGGAGTATGGCATTTATATCGGAAGAAGAAGTGCTGATTTCAGAGAAGGAAGGTGATCTTATAAAATTCAATTTATCGAAGAAAGAAAAGACCAGGATACAAGGCTTTCCAACCGACCTGGAAGATAGCCTGGGCACCTTTGGTGATAACACCGGTAAATTCGAAGTTTTACTTGACCCTGATTTTAAAAACAATAAGTACGTTTACCTCTCTTATGCTGCCAAATCTCCCCGGGGAAGAACGACTAAAATTATCAGAGCAGTACTGGAGAAAGAATCCTTAAAGCAAATCAAAGAGCTTTTTGTAGCCGAACCGTATAGTTATCAACGCGTTCATTATGGTGGCGGTATGGTCTTTGGAAATGATGGCAAACTGTACTTTACTATTGGTGAGAGATTATTTACTGAAAAGGACGAGCCGGCTATTCCAATAGCTCAGAATGTGGAAGACAAAAGAGGAAAAATTTATCGGATAAACCCTGACGGAACGATTCCAAAAGACAATCCGGATTTTGGAGATCACGCACAACCTGGATTATATGCTATGGGTATCCGGGCTGCACAAGGCCTGACCGTTGAACCTGGTACCGGCAAAATATGGTTCAGCGAGCATGGCACTCACCAAGGTGATGAAATCAATGTGCTGAAGGCAGGCGCCAATTATGGCTGGCCCATGAAGACCACAGGGAAATATCGTTTCGCAGAATTTGCACCCAATCCCATCACCGGAAACAGCTACACCGATCCGGTCTGGTCGTGGTTACAAACTGTAGCACCTACCGGTTTGCATTTTTATTCGGGCAGTGAATTTGCAGTGTGGAATAATAATCTATTGATCGGTGGTTTATCAAAAGGTAGTGTATGGCGGATGGTGATTGAAGGAGAAACCATAAAAAGTGCCGAGGAGTTGTTTACAGACAGCAGGTTAAGAATAAGGAAAGTAGTACAAAGTCCTTTGGGTAAATTGTATCTGCTCACTGAAGAGGTAAATGGCAAACTGATCAGAATAAAAAACGCAGCATTGTGAAATCAAACAAGTGAATGTAAGAGTAGCAGAATTAAAGGCTTCGCGATTAGTTTATGACTTCAGAAAGGACAACCGGAATTCAGTTCCGTGTCCTTCTCTGCTATCTACCTGTATGGTAGCGTTACTTTTATCCATAAATTCTTTGATCAGCACCAAACCGAGGCCGGTGCCTTTCTCTCCTTCTGTGCCATCTGCACTTCTGACCTTACCCAGTTTAAAAAGCTTCAAAAGCTTATCATCAGACATTCCTGTTCCTGTATCCTTAATATAAAGAACCAGTCGGTTGCGGATATCTTTTGCAGTGATCGTAATTGAGCCGCCATCCCCGGTAAACTTCAATGCGTTATTGATGAGGTTTCGGATAATAAACCGGAACTGTTCAAGATCCATTTCTACCATTGTACCGATAGGCACTTCCTCCTGAATAATTATATGCTTACGGCTGCCGGTTTCCTGATACAGGGAGATTACGTCACCTACTGTCTTTTTCACATTCACTGATACAATCTGAGCCTCGTATCCATTCATCTGCGACCGTGCCCAGGCAATCAGGTTATCCGTAAGCAACAATGTCTTATCCAGGTCCTCTTTTAATCCAAGTGCCAGGTTCTTGATCTCCACTTTCGAAAGGATGTCAATATGTTCGGTGAACAGAAAAATCATTCCATGCATTGAATTCAAAGGACTGCGAAGGTCATGTGAGATAATACTAAAAAATTTATCCTTTGTGTCGTTGGCTTCCTGCAACATTTTCGACTTCATTTCAATCACTTGCTTTTGTTGTTGCAATGCAGCATTCGCTCTTTTGCGCAGGCGATAAAAATGAAATAGCACTACAAACAAACTGAGCAGAAGCACCGAAATGATTAAATAAGCATTTAGTTTGTTCTGCTGGGTCTGAATGATTTTTGCCTGAAGCTTTTCCTGTTCCTGTAATTCCTGGTTAAGCGCGGCAGTCTTCAATGTAAGCAACATGTGCTCCAGCATCTGCGACTTATCCTGAGCCTGTAAAAGCTGAATGCTGTCGTTCAGCATGCTGAATTGAACAAGAGAAGCACGGGAAGCAGCAGGTTTGTTGTTCCGGATATAATAATCAACTAATTGCAGATACCCCTGTTCCAGCAACTTGCGGTATTTGTTTTCCTTAGCAATATGATTCGCACGTAAAATATAATCAACCTCTTCGTTGCTGTTTTCCAATGCTGCAATACGAGCGAGACAAATCAAAGATTCTGCGGTTGCTTCTTTCTGGGAATTTGCACCCAATGTATCGGAGATGGACAATGCATTGTGATAATACATTTTTGCTCTTGTAAAATCTCTTTTACTAAATGATATGGAACCTTTTACTTTATAACAAGCCGTGAGCACTGGCAAATTATGGATCGATCGCAGCAACCGGATGGCTTCATCTGTGTTGGCACTTGAACTAGCCAGATCTCCGTTGAGAAACTGTGTTTCTCCCAGATTATGAAGACTTACCCCCAGACGTTCCACTAGACCCGCCTTTCTGAAGATGGTACTTGCCTTTTCATAGATTAGTACTGCTTTGCCATAGGCGCGTTGTCTTCGATACGTATTGCCTAATGTCACATAACAATTGGCCATTCCAATCGAGTCGTGAAGATGTTCAAAGATGACAATCGCTTTCTCGATAAATTCAGTAGCGACAGAGTAAAGTTCATTGGTTGAATTATTGGCGGCCAGATTACGATAGGCGTAGGCGATTCCCCGTTGATTATTCTTTCTTTGACTAAGCTCCAATGCTTGCTGCGCATAAGATAAACTCTTGGCTGAAGACATGTAAACGAATTCCCGTGACAGCAGATTGAGCACCTCAATGCGTGTGGTATCAGTTAATGATGTCTCCTCAAGCCTTCGTTCAAGACTGTCAACCAATACGGATTGCCCCACTGTTTCTGCATACACGAACAGCGCAATACAAATGAAAAAGATTTTTAATAAACTCTTCATTGATTACTGCCCTCTGTCTCTCCATCATATTCCATCCTTTTGACCCTTACAAAGTCTTATCCAAAAAAGAGAACCCTTATTTTAAGGTAATACTGGATGCCTGGCGTGCAACACACGGTCATTACACACCAAACTGAGACAACTATCTTCATTCTGAATCTACCAGGTTTCTTTCTTACATGCGTTTTGTAATTGTCCTTTCTCAGTTACCAATCTATCGTTGCATCGAATCATGATCATAAATAAAAGAGGCTAACAATCTGGTGGCTGAATCCAGCTCATTGGCGGAAACAATAAGGTATCCTACTGCCTTCTTCACTTCATCTTTGGTAATCATATCTTTTTCCAGCAAATACATCAGGCCCAGAATGCGGGCGAGCGGTCCGCGTATGTTATGAGAGGTTCGGTAAGCGATAGCCTCAAGTGTACGGGAGTATCGGTCACGCTCCTCTTCCATTGATTTACGATCTGTTGCCGGCAATGCCAGTGTAAGCAGGTGACTGACATTATCGGATTGATCCATAATGGGCATGATCACCGCATCGATCCAGATGAACGAGCCATACTTAGTCCTCTGCTGCAATTCTCCTCGCCAGGGTTTCCCTCCTTTGACAGCGTGAAAAAGATAACTATAAAAGTCATCCTTGTAATCGCCAAAATTCAACACACTGAAGTGCTTTCCGATCAGTTCTTCGGAACTATACTCTGTCAGCTGGCTTAGCGGATCATTCACGTTAAGGATGATCCCGTCTTTATCAGTCATCATCGAATAGATGTGGACATTGATTGCCTCCAAATACGATTTCAGCTCCGCACTTTTTCGTTTAACGATTTGATCAAGGTGAGCCGTTAATGCACTCAGTGACTCATTTGAAGTTCTAAATTCTTCATTGGATATCCTCAGTTGATCTTCGGCCATTTTTTTGCCGAGAAGAATCTTTCGCAACCGAACATTTCTCAATTGCACCCGATCGCTAAAGCGATAAACCATGCTACGAAAAAGCAGGAGTTCAAAAGATACCAGTGCTCCCGTAACGATCATAATAAGCAGTGGAATGAGCGTATAGTTGAAGGTAGGATTTTCCTTAAACGGCTGCGTGATGTCATAGACCTTGTAGGCTCCAAAACAAGCGAACGCAATTCCGAAAGAAATATAGGTAGATACTTTTCGCTCGAAAAAAAGCGCTGATGAATAACCCAGGGTAAGGATCGCATACTCTGCACCATTTCTTCTGTTCGTAAAACTCCAGGCCGTCATGATCAACAAAGAACCCCAATAAAACACTACTCTTGCAGTAGCCACGCGTCCACGCCTGTTTAAGTAAAGCACGCATGCATAAAGCGGAAATGCCGGTGTCCAGTTCATCCAGATGTTGATACCCACTAACAGATAGATAACAAGAAAGAAACAGACCACTCCGATCATTAACAAAGTGAGTCCATTCACAATCATGACGCGGTTTCGCTCCATATCCTTAAGGTCTGATGTACAGCCCAACGTCAAAAGGGATGTCCATACCGATGAGAACCTTAACATTTTTTCCATTATTGATTGCGTATAATTAATTTAACTTCCAATTTCTCTTCACTTTCTGCCAACGCCTCACCTATGATCAACCTGTTGGAAATTTTAATATAACGGGACATCTACCCATCAAGTCATTATGATATTCTGATGGTATGTTTATCACTTAATTGATACGTTGAAAAATCTTCGCATCCATATCGAGCACTTTAAATTTCGTATCATCGATCATCGGCAGCACCGCATCATAAAAGCCAATAATAAACAGGCCGTTTGGATTGAGTGAAGCGTGAAATTTATCGAACAGCTTACGTTTGGCTTCATTATCAAAATAGATCATCACATTACGGCAAAAGATGATATCAAATTTATTTGTAAAGGGACTGGTGATCAGATTATGATGTTCAAAGGCAACATGGCTAATCAGCCCCGGATCCAACGATAGGTTCCTGCCATCTGATGAGTAAAATTTCTTAAAACTCCCGGCGAGGTTATACTGTTTGTAATTTTTTTCAAACTCTTCCAGTTTCAAAACATGATACTCACCCGATTTTGCGGTAGTCATGGCCTGATTGCTTATGTCTGTTGCCAATGCTTTGACTGGTTTGGCAAAATGTGATTCATTCAATACAATACCCATCGTGTACACCTCTTCTCCTGACGAGCAGCCCGCATGCCAGATCGATAGATCATTGTTCTTCATGTCGGTCTGCAGCAGCTGTTTTATTTTTTTCCATAAAACAGGGTCGCGAAACATGGAAGTAAGCCCCACACTGATCTCATCCATAAAAGGATAAATAAAGGAACGTTCCTTCAGGATTTTAATCCACAACTCATGTACAGCACTAAGCTGGAATATGTGCAATGCACGAATGACTCTGCGCTTCAACGATTTAGGCTCATAGCAACTAAAATCAATTCCATGTCGCTGATGAATGGCATCAGTTAGTGACTTCAATTCCTCGTCTGAAATGGAAATGGTTTCCATAGATGGTTTGATCTCCATGTTAGTTATGATAAGGGATTGCGTAAAATCAAAATGGATTTCTTACTGCTCAAACCTGCTCCATTGATCTTAACAAGGCTTGAATTAAATCTGCGGGATACTCCGTTTTTGTTCAGGATATCCAGTTCCAGCGTATCGGGTTGATCCTGATCTCGCATAAGGCACTGCTCCATCCGCTTGTAAGAACCATTTGCAAGGATATCCTTAACGGAAACTTTTTTTAATTCAATCCGCTTCACGCCCAGTTCGGTAAGAAAGAGATCATTAGCGCCCTTAAAGGTCATGTCACTATTAATCTCAACAACCGGAAAGCAGTTTTTTATAGCAGCAATAGTATCCTGCAACTCCTGTACTTTCTCTTTGTGCTGGGTGACGAATTGCCCAAGCATTAATATCTTCTCTATCGAACCAGTTAAATCAAAGATGGGATTATAGGTCCCGGATATCCACTGGACATTTTCCTTTGCATCGAGGTATTGAAAGTCTCCCGTAAACGCCTGACCTAAAAGAATGTTCTCCCACATAATAGTGTTTTGTGCTTTGTCTCTTTCAAGCTCCGGTATTAATACCTGATAGGACTTACCCACAATCATGCCTTTGGAAAAACCGGTCACTTTATAAAAGAGGTCGTTGGCCTCCAGGATCATTCCATTCATATTAAACTCAATCACCGCGTTTGTCCTCGATATCGATTGAAGTTTAGATAAATTATCCAATGCATTTTTCTTGGTCTCTGTGATGTCAGTTTGGACCGATATATATTTCTGAACGATTCCCTGTAAATCTCTAACCGGATTAACCGATAAGGAAATCCAATACACTTCTCCTGTTTTGCGATAATTCAGGATCTCTTCATTGGCCACTTCACCGTGGCGGATTTTATATGATAATTTTGCAATGGTCTCTTTACTTGTTAACGGACCCTGTAAAAATGAGCCAGGACTTCTGCCAGCAACTTCGGTAAACTGGTAACCAGTTAACCTGGCAAATCCATCATTAGTGAAAACAATTTTTCCATCGGCATCTGTGATCACCACAGCGTTCTTTGTGTGGTCAGCAACAAGCGAAAGTGTTTCGAGTTTCTTTTGCTCACGGATCATGGTTTCCTGTGTCGCAGTAAGTTCCTCCATGTTCTGACGAAGTTCTTCTTCTTGTGATTTTACTTCTTCCGCCATTCGTTGTGATTCACTCAACAGATCCTCCGTGTTGATCCTGCTTTCGATGGTGCTTAACGTGTAGCCCACCCGGTCGCCTATTCGCTTGAGATATTCAAGCTCCGGCTTTCCCAGTTTGCTAAAAGAGGCAATCTCCAACGCACCATATATTTTCCCTTCAGACATGAGTGGTACAATACAAAGGCTGCGTGGTAACGCTTCACCGAGACCGGAAGTAATTTTTACATGATCTTTGGGCACGTCAGACAGGTAGATAATTTCTTTCTCGTAGTAGACCTGTCCGAGCATGCCCTCTCCGAGCGCAATCCTTTTTTCCAGATGCTTTTTCTTTCCATAGGCATAGGAGCCGGAAAGAACAAAACACGCTTCATTGTCCTTTTCTTCAATCAGGAAAAAGCTACCCTGATTGGCATTAAGATACTTGACCACATGAGCGATGACTAAATGCGAATATTCGTCTTTCGTATTGCCTTTGTGATTTAATTCAGATAATGTGGCCACTCCCTGCCTGATCCAGTTCAACTCTTTTTCCTGGTTTCGTAAGGCAATAATTTTTTCATGTGCTGCCAGCAATGGAACAGAAATACTTTTGTCTTCAACCGATTTAAGAAGGGTAAAAAAAGATTCATGGCCTATGTTTGCGATACCCGTTATAGCGAATATCATTTCGTTCATCCGTTTCTTCATTTGGTGCAGATGCTTACGGAGTGCCATTTCTTTATTTGATCCTTTTTCAGCAGTAGTACCTGAAAGCACAACCATTTCTTTTATCAGATGAGTAACCCGATAATGAGGGATGATCACAAGCAGGGATAAGCCGATTACAGTAGGTGCTATTACCCAGGTTATAATCCCTTCGTGCCCTACCTGAAGTGCCACCAGCACAATAGATATACAAACACTACTCCAGAACGTCCAATTAATTTTCATATTGATAACTGAAGCATAGGTTGAGTTACAGGAGGGTATTCAATACCACTGTCCAGAACCCAGATAAAAAGTGGTTTGATCTCCGGATGATCCTGCAAATCAAAAAAAACTGAATTAATGTAAACCTCGTGTGCCTCCTCACTAAAATCATCCTGAATGATGTCATCAATTCGGCCTTTCACCTTACCAATGAGCAGCGGAATGTTACCATACACTTTTCGATTCAATTCATTGGATAGTTTGGTGATTACGGCAGCCGACAAAATGTTATCCAGCTCTTTAATGAACTCCTCGTCCAGCTTTACATTCTTGTCCTTGCTTGTAGGTATACTCTTTGTTAAAACCTCAAATTCGCCATCGGTAATGAGGAAATAACTTTTACCTGTGATCTCGCCAAATAATTCGGTAGTAAGCAGGATATACGAATCACTTTGATTTTTATATTCAGCATGATCAAGGTGATCCGAGCTGAGGACATAGGTGCCGGAATGGAAATTATTAAAATCGGTCTTCGCTGCAATGACTTGACTCAATGCCAGTGATGCATTTGAATAACCCGACCGGAATGCATGTGCTATTGCGCTTTGTTGATTAACATTGTTTTGCATAAGATCAGGCGTTAATGGTTTTAGATACCTGGTTGGAAAATAGCGCATTCAATATGCCCGGGATGCTTAGCGCCAGACAAACATTGCCGTTACCAAGAATAGTCACCCCACTCAGAAATGAAATAGAATCAAATGGTTTCTTAAGCGGCTTTTCAACAATTTCTTTTTGCTGCAACAGCTTATCTACGATAAACCCAATGCGCCTTCCGTTGAAAGTCACGACAACGATCTCAAGTTTCTGTTCTGCATGTATCCGGTCAAAGGACGAATACTTTTCTTTTGATGTTCCCTTACTTTGATCAAATAAATCAGAGAGAAAAACAATATGTATGGTATTACCAAGATGCACAGTAATCAGACCATTGGCAGCTTTATGAATATCGGATTTATAGATGGAGATCACCGATTCGGTATAAGAAAGAGGAATGGCATAGGTCTGGTGATCAAGATCAAATAACAAGGTTGACTTCACTGCCATGGAAGAAGGCAGGCTAAGTGTAAAGATGGTTCCCTCACCCAACATGGTATCCACCTGCACCGTACCACCAATGGAGTCCAATGCTTTCTTCACGACATCCATACCCACACCGCGACCAGAGATAGCCGTCACTTCATCCATGGTTGAAAAACCGGGTTCAAAAATGAGCATGGTTAAATCCCGTTCACTCATTTGATTTGCATCCTGAACAGTGATTAATCCTTTTTGAATGGCTTTAAGTTTGATTCGCTGCGAATCAATTCCGGCACCATCGTCCTTGATTTTGATAATCACTGTATCCGATTCACTACTTGCTGAAAGTGTTACTGTGCCTTCTTCCTGCTTTCCGTTTTGTTTTCTCGTTTCCGGTCTCTCTATTCCGTGGCCAACCGAATTTCGTATCAGGTGAATGAGCGAATCACTGATCACCTGTAGTATATTTCTGTCTATTTCTGTTTCTGTTCCTTCCAGTTTCAGGGAAACATTCTTTCCTTCTTTCGTGGAAGCATCGCGAATAATGCGATGAAATTTATTGAACAGAAATCCCACCTGTACCAACCGGACATCCATTACGGAATACTGCAGATCAGATGAAATCCGGTTGAGCCTTGAGTATTCGTTAGAAGAATGTGTGCGCGAGTTATTAGCAATAATCCGGTCTCGTTCGATAATCAGCTCGCCTACCAGATCAAGCAGGTTGTCCAGCTTCTTCACCGGAACCTGTACCAGGTCGGAAAAAGAAACATTCGTTGTTTCACCTCCGGTTTCGATTTCTTCCTGGGCATCTATAATTAAAGGAGTTACCTGGATAGAAACGTTCTCCTTACTTTGATTTTTTCCGGCTGCAACGGTTGTTTCCTGTTTGGCCGTTTTTATGAATACCTCCAGTTTGGTTTTAATACCGCGATACTTCACCTCCCGGGGATTCTTAATTGCTTCAATCAGTTCACCAAGCACATCGGCTGCCTTGAACACGGAAGAGAAGATGTCACTACCTAAAGAGAGTCTTCCCTCACGCACCTCACCAAAAAAATCTTCCATCACATGAGCCAGCTCTGCAATTTTATCGAAGCCCATTCCGGTGGCATTTCCCTTGAGGGTATGAGTGATTCTGAATAATGCCTGGATCGCCTTGCTGTCACTGATATTTTTTTCAAGTACGGTAAGCAGTCGGTTGATCTCTGTATAATTTTCCAGTGCCTCGGCTAAGAAAATTTCCTGGTACTCTTTATCTTTTTCCTGATTACTCATAACGCACTAATAATAAAGTTTGGAATTTCAGCTAATGGAATCTGATGTTTCGCAGCTCCTGATTCAAAGGCTACCTTCGGCATACCATACACCACTGAAGAGTGTTGGTCCTGACTTATCGTAAGACCACCTGATTCTTTTATCTTATTCAACCCATGGCTTCCATCTTTTCCCATACCGGTTAGAATTACCCCAATAGCACGGCCATTGAAAGCAGTTCCCACAGATTCGAAAAGACAATCAATGGAAGGATGATTAAATTCTTTGTACTGCTCTGCGACATAGCGCATAATCTTCCCTGCACCGCCATCATCCACTCCTAAATTTGCCGTTCCTGCTTCCACGTAGATGTGTCTATTCCGCAGTAATTCACCAAC
>NNBV01000278.1_pt1 | contig 14379 bp, 14 predicted proteins | sample 1173771 | NCBI WGS metagenome assembly NNBV01 (sample SAMN07173938, study PRJNA388173) | plant metagenome | isolation source: symbiotic tissue sample KVS11 | place: Norway: Troms, Kvaloya island
GTATTCATTTTTAATTTTTAATTTTTAATTTTTAATTCCGCCTTGCGGTACTAGTCCCTAATCCCCAGTCCCTAAAGAAGTATAGATATCACGCGAGTCAGGATTGAGGTAGGGATGTTGCAATTCAATTTTGCACAAAGAGAAATGTCGCAGAATTGATGTCATTCGTCCTGCGGGCGTATCATTTCCTTCATACCAAGCCTCAAGTAAAGCATTGGCAAGAATTTGGCATCGGTTTGTACCAAAACTTTCTTTTTCAGCAAATTTGCGGTCTGGTTCTTCAGCGATCGCCATCCCTGGTGCTACCATTTTGGTAAACAAAGGCACTTGTTCTCCAAAATGAGATTGATGTTCTGCATACACCCTCTCTAATATTGGGTGAACAGTTTCGTAGTTGCTTTTGCCAAAGTAAAGCACTGCTGAGTCGTAACGCGCATAATCGGAAGGATTGTATAGTGCTTTGAATGAAAAGAAAATGGGGATAGCGTTGAGTTGGGCAGTTAAACTGTCCATGACTGCAACTGCACCCTCTGAAGTTAAATTGAAATAGACGCGCACCAGATTTTCTCGATTTGAGGGAGTCCCGGCATTAGCAACTGCCATATAAAATCCGTTTTGCACCAGATTTTTAGGCATTTTGATCGTCACTAAATTACCGACAGTAACAGGTTGGTCTGTTGGTTGCAAATGGATATCGCGTTCAATGTGCAGTATTAAAGCATTTTTCTCAACTGCCAAAGTACCATCAGTTTCTTCTTTCACTACCAGCCAATCAGGACTCCAATAGCCTTCACTTCTGTTGCTTTCATGTAAGCGATCGTAAAATGCTAAATCTACACCCAACAAAGTATTATTTTCGAGATTTTGATTCAGTGCCAAATTCGTTACCTCTGCATCGGGTGCGAGGGCACTTTTTAAAGAGCCATTGTAATAGATGCCATAGAGAAAATTACGCAGTTGCAAGCTTAAAAAGCTATTCTGAACTTGTAAAGGTAATTGCTGAAAACGAGAGACTGCTGCCTCTGGTAATTCCAAGGGTTTGTAGTCTGGGTGTCTAATACAATAGTGAGACTCAATCTGAAGTTGATTAATGATGTCTTGGAGTGATATCTGCAATGACTCTGGAATATCTGGTAGTTCAGTTTCTAGCGAATCTAATAATTGCATACGTACTTTACTTGTCTGTGAATTGGGCATTGGTATTGGGAAGAGGTAGAGAGGCAGGGAGAACCTGGATTTCTCACTTGTGAGAAATGAGCGTGAGTGTGGGGGGTGTGGGGAGAAAGAGGAGTGTGGGGAGAAAGAGGAGGAATTGAGTAACTGCACATCAATGAGCGCTGCATTGCCTCCCACACTCCCCACCCTTCCCACACTATGAGTGAGAAATACGGGAGAAGAGTGCAGAGAAGAGGAATTTCCCCCTGGTTCCTGCTCCCCCTCATCCCCCGTGTCCTCTCCTAAACGGGAGCAAGGTCTGATATTTGCATTCCGAAAATCGTTGGAATTGATGCTTCTGGACGGCACAACAAACTTTTAGCAACTTGGAGCATACAGATACCAGAATTACCAAAGGTTTTTTCGTGTTGGAGTGAGGCTTGAATAGCTTGAATTAAAGCTAAACCAGAAAATTGTACAACTCGTTGCAAGAAATCAGGATGATGCTCTAAGATTTCGGGAAAGTAAGCTAAATAAGTAGTAAGCAGGGCTGAGATGGAAGGCTGAAGTATTTGTAGAGGGGTTGTTGCTAGGCGTAAAGACTCTTCAATCGGAATGGATTTACTAGTAATTAAACTGTACAGCCAAAATTGCAAATAGCTAGCGATCGCTTTTCCTAAATCACTGGCCGGATCTCCCCAACCAGAGCGTTCCCAGTCAATAAATCGAATAATGCTCTCATCTGAGAACGATTCATCAAAAAAGACTTCTTCCCAATTGAGGGATAGAAGGATATTGTTTAACTTCAGGTCATTATGGGTTAGACAACAAGGGGTGAAAGCGTTGGTTAAATTTGCGATCGCTTGTCCCAGACTGTCGTAACGTTGATAAAGGGTAAAGAATTTAAGTCCATCGGCAGGAACTCGACCAAAAATTTCTGGGGTAATCCTATCCAATCCACGAATTAGCTGAGGAGTTTTTTGACTAGATGCATCCTCAGATTTTTGAAAAAATTCCCGATAGTTTTGACGGTCAAAAGTTAGACGATGAATTGATGCCAGAGTTGCACCAACTGCTGCCGCCATCTTAGTTGGAAAAAAATTCTTCTTCAGGTAGAAATCATGCAAATCGCAATAATTGCTCAGATAATTAAACACAATGATGGAATTTTCCGCATCAAAATGCAATGCTTCTGACAAATAAGGTCGAACGTGGCTGATTTCTGGGAATGTTTGGAAAAACTCGTGAATTCGCCATTCCTGCAAAAACTCCCCAGCAGTTTTGCCTTCTCGGTTCAGACGTTCTTGCTTCACTAAAAATTGTCGTCTCTCTGGAAAAGTCAGCAACAAGTTAAAATTTTTAGCAGGTTTTAGCTCGATTTTGCTCAAAGACTGCTCTTGTTGACTACACAGATCCTGAGAAATCAAGTAACTAAAAACATTTTGAGAACTTAATAAAAATGGTGGCATAGCGTCAGAAAATTTCCAGCTTAATCACTAAAGTTTGCTGCTCATACCAATTCTCTATAAACTTGCATTAAATGATTACTTACCCTTCTTTGGGGGTTATGCATCTTCATGGAGAATTAGTATTAGTTAAAAGATATTAATTAATGGTAAATCAATACATTGCAGATTTACCATCAGGCTGTGATGCAATCTTCTTTAGGTCGCGTTCTCGCTAGGATTAAATGACTTTGCTAGCAACGTATTATTGTAGATAGCAAAGGACAATAACATAAATTCAAGGTTCTTTACACCAAACTTAAGCATTTGAGCAAATTCATCATCTTCACCACCATATACAAATATAGAATCCATATCAGTCAAGTCGGTCAGGTAATTTTCTGAATCAGCAGGACGCAGTTCAGAAATTGTGATTTGTGACATTTATTCCATTCCAGAGAATTGTCTATCCATCGCTAAACGTGAGTTTGATTAAATCAAACATTTCTTAATCTAGCTCGGTAGCGAAGAACTCAAAATTCTGAATAATTATTGAGAAATATTTTGTCGGCTCTCCTAGTTTCTTAGTATCTAATAAACCTCATGTGTTATTCCATTTCACTAAATACCTGATGCATTGCTTTTCAAGATTCTGCTCAATTTTCTCCTTAAAAAAGATGCTTAAAGAGGATCAAGTCTTAATCTAAGCGTATTGACTTGAGTTGCATTTACGTGTCGCTGAGGTTAAACTCAAAATGAAAATCTTTGCACATGAGTTACTTTTTTCCTCTTAATCCCAGAAGAGCCATTTAGCTGAGAGAGCAAACTACAAATTAAACACCTTCGCTGAATGACTTGGCTAGGGATACAACATTATTGACGCCAAAGCCTAATATAGAGAATTCAAACCCCTTAATGCCATATTCCAGCAACTGTTCATATCCATAGCCTTCACCGCCATGTACAGATATAGAATCCATATCGCTCAAGTCGGTGAGAAAATTTTCGGAATCTTGGAACAATTCTGAGCCAATTGGACGCAGTTCAGAAAGTGTGATCTTAGTCATAATTAATCCCCAAAATAATTGTGGTCTTTGAGTAAGACTTGAAGTAAGACTTGTGGGTAGTAAAGCTTTAGATAGCCGAATTGAAATGGTTAGTTGTACTTTATGTCATTCAATCAGCTTTATAGTTGTTAACTGCACAAATCTGGTTTTTCCTTTCATACTAGGAAAGCTAGATGTATAAGTTAATCTTCTTAACCACAAGTGCTGTTGGCGGAAGCACCGCTAGTTCCACTGAATGACTTAGCTAGGGATACAACATTATTGATTCCCAACCCTAAGAGCGCGAACTCATATCCTTTAATTCCATAATCTAGGAATGGATCAAATCCGGCGCCGTGACCACCATAGACAGAGGTGAAATTTGCATCACTCAAATCGTTGAGGAAGCTTTCGGAATCTTGAAATAGTTGTGATCCAGATAGATACAACTCAGAAAGTATAATAGTAGCCATGATTTGCTCTTCAAAATCTTGTGGTAATTTATCTGTAGATTGCTGAATTTGGCTCTCTTGGATTTTGGGATCTTTAAGAAACCTGATGTTTGTCACATATATCTCTTTTTACCTTTCATTCCAAAAAAGCCATTTAGCTGAGGGAGCGAACTTCTAATTAAACACCTTCGCTGAAAGACTTAGCTAGGGATACAACGTTATTGACACCCAAGCCTAAGATTGAGAACTCATATCCCTTAATTCCATAATCTAGGAATGGATCGTATCCATAGCCTTCACCGCCATATACAGAATTCATGTCGTTCAAATCGCTTAGAAAGCTTTCGGAATCTTGGAACAGTACCGAGCCAACTTGCAATTCAGAAAGTGTGATATTAGCCATGATTTTCTCCTGAAAAATTTGTTGTAATTTATGAGATTGCTGAATATCAATAGCTCTTTTGGGTTTTTGGTTTCAAGAAACTCTGTGTTTATCAAATATATTTCTTTTTACCTTTCATTCCAAAAGAGCCATTTAGCTGAAGGAGTGAACTACAAATTAAACACCTTCGCTGAAAGACTTAGCTAGGGATACAACGTTATTGACACCCAAGCCTAAGATTGAGAACTCATATCCCTTAATTCCATAATCTAGGAATGGATCGAATCCGTCGCCATCACCGCCATATACAGAATTCATCTCGTTCAAATCGCTTAGAAAGCTTTCGGAATCTTGGAACAGTACTGAGCCAACTTGCAATTCAGAAAGTGTAATATTAGCCATGATTTTCTCCTGAGAAATTTGTTGTAATTTATGAGATTGCTGAATATCAATAGCTCTTTTGGGTTTTTGGTTTCAAGAAACTCTGTGTTTATCAAATATATTTCTTTTTTCCTTTACTCCCAAAAGAGCCATTTAGCTGAAGGAGTTAACTACAAATTAAACACCTTCACTGAAAGACTTAGCTAGGGATACAACGTTATTGACACCCAAGCCTAAGATTGAGAACTCATATCCCTTAATTCCATAATCTAGGAATGGATCGAATCCGTCGCCATCACCGCCATATACAGAATTCATGTCGTTCAAATCGCTTAGAAAGCTTTCGGAATCTTGGAACAGTACTGAGCCAACTTGCAATTCAGAAAGTGTGATATTAGCCATGATTTTCTCCTGAGAAATTTGTTGCAATGTGTTTGCAGATTACCTAATCTAGCTGGCTCTTCTAGATTTTTGGTTTCAAGAAACCTTATGGATGTCATATAGATTTCTTTTTTCCTTTAATCCCAAAAGAGCCATTTAGCTGAAGGAGTGAACTACAAATTAAACACCTTCGCTGAAAGACTTAGCTAGGGATACAACGTTATTGACACCCAAGCCTAAGATTGAGAATTCGTATCCCTTAGTTCCATAATCTAGGAATGGATCGAATCCGTCGCCATCACCGCCATATACAGAATTTATGTCGTTCAAATCGCTTAGAAAGCTTTCGGAATCTTGGAACAGTACTGAGCCAACTTGCAATTCAGAAAGTGTGATATTAGCCATGATTTTCTCCTGAAAAATTTGTTGCAATTCATCTGTAGATTACTGAATCTAGCTGGCTCTTCATAGATTTTTGGTTTCAAGAAACCTCATATCTGTGACATATATTTCTTTTTTCCTTTAATCGCAGAAGAGCCATTTAGCTGAAGGAGTTAACTACAAATTAAACACCTTCGCTGAAAGACTTAGCTAGGGATACAACGTTATTGACTCCTAAGCCTAAGATTGAGAACTCTAATCCCTTGGCTCCATAATCTAGGAATGGATCAAATCCATAGCCTTCACCGCCATATACAGAATTCATGTCGTTCAAGTCGCTTAGAAAGCTTTCGGAATCTTGGAACAGTACCGAGCCAACTTGTAATTCAGAAAGTGTGATATTAGCCATGATTTTCTCCTACAAATTTTTGTTGGATATGAACAATTAAGCTGTTTATCGCTTAACTGTTATTGCAATTTTTATCCATAACTTTTAGAGAAATCAAGGCTATAAACTTGCTAAAAAAGACATAAATAAAAGGAATAAGTCTGTACTAGCCATGAAAATTGGCTGGATAAGATACTATTAAATATGCAATTTTTATCTAGATTTAAGCGTGATAAATGCATTCTCATTGATTCTATAGACCTCTTACATAAATCAAAAACATAAGAACCTTACCCCCACCAACCCCTTCCCCGCTCTTCGATCTACGGTGTACACAGAAGTCGAATTACCCCCCTTAATCCCCCCTTGGAAAGGGGGGAAAAAGAAATCTAGTTCCCTCCCCTTTCCAAGGGGAGGGTTAGGGTGGGGTAAAAGCTTGGTTAATCAGCTATTTCAGACTTGTGTATACACCGTAGACTCTTCGATAGGGGACTATGATGTACCTTACAGCGTATTTCAGGTAAATGAAGTACACGGGTAGGGGCACAGCCATGTTCCCTACGATTATCTGTACCTCACCAAGTTGAATCTGCTGTATATGATTAGGAAGCGCTATACCATTACCAATAGCCGTAGGATGGACAATGATTACCATTCGCTCAAAGTTTTATTTTGAACTTGTCGGTAGTGCCCATATAACAATAGTTTTGTAGCTAATTTTCATAAAAAAATGTGCGCTCTAAGATTAATTAGACTTAGAACGCACAAGCTAAATTAATTTGAAAAGTAATTGCGAAAAGATTAGAGGCTCTCAACAATTTCTGTTTGTACATCTCCTAGCTTGTTATTTAATACATCCATCCAATTATCAAACCGATTATTGAGTTCAGTCACTATACCTGATGGATCATTTACTGAAGTTCGTGAACCTCTTCTTCTTTTATAACCACCTTCTATATTCTTCATTTCTTGATCGGTTAGTTCATCAAATTGCTTATCTTCCCCGATAGGATGCAGGTCGGATATGGTTATCCTAACCATGTGGTCGCCTCCCTAAATACATTGCTATACATTTATATTCAATTACATAGCCTTGGATAGGATTAAACCTGACATCCAAAACCCTCTCTTATATTTTGCTATGCAATTAAAGAAAATCAAGTTTTGCTGATTAATTTTAAAGACTAAATTAAGGGAGTTTTGTCTAAAGAAGAAACGATTTTATAGCAGTGGAATTTATTTATGTTGCTGAGTATCCCATATAAGTAGAGACGCGATAAATCGCGTCTCTACTTATAGTTTGACTGTAATTTGTGATTGAGCAGCGTCGCTAGTAGTCTGTCAAATTCATTTTGACGGTTAGACGCGGTTAGAGAGACGCGATAAATCACGTCTCTACAGGGAATTTATCTATCAATTATTTATTGACAGACTACTAGACATCTATGCCACTAATTCTTCGCCCGTGGTTGCGGCGAACCAGGAATGGTTACATCTATTGGTGTTACCTGTGCTGCTAGTTGTGTCAACGGCGGTTGAATGGCGGTTTGATTCCCCACCACTAGAGTCACAATCTTTTCTGGCTTGAGGTATTCTCGTGCTACCCGTTGCACATCGGCGGCTGTGGTGGCGGCGACGGCTTTTTGATAACGAAAGAGAAAATCAGCAGGATAGCCGTAATATTCGTATCGCATCAACCGTGATAAGGTTTGGCTGGGGTCTTGAAAGTTGAATACAAAGGAGTTGAGTGTAGACTCTTTTGCAAAAGCTAATTCTTTTGCAGTCACTCTTTGAGTTTGAGTGCGCTTGATTTCACTTTGTAAGGCTTTGACAAACTGGACGGTAGCATCCGATCGCGTTTGTCCACCAGCAATAAATATGCCAGGATAGTCGTAGCGGGGACTCCACTGGCCATAGACAGAGTAAGCTAAACCTTGGCGCGATCGCAATTCATTAAATAAGCGTCCACCAAATCCATTTAACACCCCATTCAATACATCCAACGCCGCATAATCGGGACTGTCAAACCGTCCACCTAAATGCCCGATAAGTACACTACTCTGCGTTAGTTGTGGCTGATTGACAAAAAAGACTCCACCTGTATTAGCTGGTAAAACCTTTGGTAATGCGGGTTTAGCAACACCTGGGTTGCGGTTCCAGTCGCCCAACTTAGCTTGAATGAGCGATCGCATTTTCTTCGCATCAAAATCCCCTACAATCCCCAAAATCATATTATTGGGGTGGAAATATTGCTGATAAAACTTGAGCAAATCCTCACGCTCAACCTGATCCACCGTTGCATACTCTATGGTGCGAGCATAAGGGCTATCTTTCCCATAGATCAATTTCTTAAATTCTCGACTAGCAATGCCATTTGGATCGTCATTGCGACGGGCAATGCCACCTTTGGCCTGTGTCTTAGCCAAGTCTAACTTTTCTTGATCAAATACTGGCGATCGCAGCACCTGGGCAAACAGCCCAAACACCGTTTCTAAATCTTCGCTGAGTGCGTCAAAGCTGGCACTACCAGACGCTTCACCAATACTAACTTCTACATCTGCCGCCCGTTGTTCCAATATCTCGTTTAATTCATCAGGCGAATGTTGCTTAGTTCCCCCAGTTCGCATCACCGCGCCTGTAAAACCAGCTAACCCTACTTTCTCCAGTGGTTCCAAGCGATTCCCTGTCCGCACAAACGCCGTCCCATTCACCAACGGCAATTCATGATCCTCCATTAAATAGACAACCAAGCCGTTTTGGAGAACAAACCGCTCATACTTCGGTATCTTAACTTCAGGTAGCGCTGGTAGCTGCAACTCAGTATAATGCCTTGCCTCAGCCGTTGCCGCCAGAGAAAAATTACAACTTAAAAGTAAACACGTAAAAACAGCAACCAAAGCATAAACAAGCCCCTTCCCATTTTGGATTTTCAACACCATCCGCCTTTTACCCTTCATCTTGTGCCTCTTCATATCTCTCTACCTCTGCGCCCTCAGCGTCTCTGCGGTAGCCTACGGCAAGCCGCTTTGCGTCTACGTTTCTCTTATCCTTCCTTCGACAACAGCTTCCCAATCGTGCGATTTTCTGGCGTAAAAGTCTCCTTTGCCACCCGCTCAATATCAGCCGTCGTCACCGCCGAAATATCATCCAACTGCTTAAACAAATTCCGCCAAGAACCAGTTTTCACCTCATATTCCAACAATTGTTGAGCCATCCCCATATTGGAATCAAGAGTCCGTAACAAACCCGCCCGTGCTTGGGTTTTCACCCGTTCCAAATCTACCGCCGCTACAGGCTCAGTTTTTAATTTGTCAATTTCTTGACGCAAAGCCACCGCCACTTCATCAACTGTATGACCAGGAGCCGTGAGAGCATAGAAAAATATCAGGTTTGAATATTTATCTCCAGGAAATCCACTGTAACCTTGAGCACTTAGGGCCAAACGCTGCTTTTCTACCAAAGACTTATACAGCCGCGACGTGCGCCCATCACTTAATAAACTGCCAATGATTTCATAGACTGCATTATCTGGATGAGTTACTGCCGGACGATGATAACCTTCTAAATACCAGGGTTGAGAAGGTAACTGTAAAGTAACTTCTCGTGTTTGTTGTTGTGGCGGTTCCACCGGGATTTGTTCAGCAGCTTTGGTTTTTGCTTGATAGCGGCCAAAATAAGTTTGTGCCAGTTTTTTCACCTCAGCCGGATTGACATCTCCGACAATAGCAATGGTCAAATTACTTGGTACATAGTGAGTATCAAAAAAAATCTGGACATCTTCTGGTGTCAGATTGCGAATATCTTTGTCGTAACCAATTACCGGACGCCTGTAAGGATGGACTTTGTAAGCAGTATCGATAAATTTTTCTACCATCATGCCAATGGGTGAATTCTCCACCCGCATCCGTCGCTCCTCTAAAATTACATTTTTCTCTTTATAAAACTCACGAAGAATTACCGGATCGAGAAATCGCTCCGACTCCAGCGACATCCAAAGTTCTAACTTGTTGGCAGGAAAGCTGTAAAAATAACGGGTGGCTTCAGTTGAAGTATTGGCATTTAAACCCACCCCTCCCGCTTGTTCGACAATTTGCCCCAATTCGTTTTGCTTGACTAGCTTGGCTGCTTGGGATTCCACTTGCTCAAACTCAGTTTGTAATCGAGCAACCTCAGCTTTTTTGCCATCGGCTTTCGCTGTTTTAATTTGGCCATCCAACCGTTCTAAGGTTTCTAATAGAGGTTTTTCTTTTTTGTAGTCTTGTGTACCAATGCGCGTCGTACCTTTAAACGCCAAATGCTCTAGAAAGTGAGCTACGCCAGTTTTGCCATCTGGCTCATCCACACCACCAACATTTGCGTAAGTAAGAAAAGAAACTACAGGCGCTTGATGTCGTTCCAAGACAATGAACTTTAGACCATTGTCGAGGCGAAACTCCGTCAACTGCTTGATGACTCGATCTAAATAAGGTTGGATCGAACTTTGAACTGGCGGGGTTTGAGTTTTGGTTTCTTGAGGAGGTGGTGCTGTCTGAGTTTGAGCTAGAGCGACTTCTGGTAGTAATCCCCACCAGAAAACGATCAAAGTTAACAAGCCGACAAACAACCGCCGCAATATGACAGATACTTTATCTGACCAATCCATAATCCCCAATCTAAAATCTAAAATTGACCGACTGATCTGGTTCATAAGCAAGAATTAAGATAAAGTTACATTACCTAAAAAACAGGATACTTAGCAAAAGAGCGTTAATCTTGTATTAAGCTTTCAGTAGCTCTTTGCACTTGACGTTAGACAATAATGCTACAAGTCCGGTTCCGGATATTTAACCATAACTGTTATGCGAGTTTTTAATTCTTCCCCGCCTTCAGAAGCTCAGACGCGCACCCGGATTTTAGAGGCAGCACAACGGTTGTTTGCTTCCAAGGGATTTGACGGCACTACTACCCGTGACTTAGCGCAAGCAGCAAATGTAGCTGAAGGCACTCTATTTCGTCATTTTCCCAATAAAAAAGCAATTTTGGTGGAAGTAGCCACAAGTGGCTGGGTAGAGATTCTTACCGATTTGTTGACAGAATTAAGTGAAATGGGCAGTTATAAAGCTGTAGCTCAAGTGATGCGTCGCCGGATGTGGAACTTCCAAAAAAATGCTGATTTGATGCGCGTTTGTTTTATGGAGGTGCAGTTTCACCCCGACTTGCGCGATCGCATCCAATCAGATGTCATTACCAAAATGACCGATGTCGGCGAAGCATTTTTTCAAACAGCGATGGATAAAGGCATTTATCGTCAAGGGGACGCGAAGCTAGTTGCAAAAGTTTTTTTAGGAATGTTTGCGATCGCAGGTTTTTCCAACAACACCATCATAGAACCTGATGCTTCCCCCCAAGAAATGCAACAAATGGCCGAAGGACTCGCTGATATCTTCCTTAATGGTGTTTTAGCAAAAGAGTAGGGATTGGGCAATAGTTATTTTCCCCATTCCCCATTCCCCATTCCCCATTCCCCATTCCCCATTCTCTACTCCCTACTCCCTACTCCCTACTCCCCACTATTTTCGCTTGCTGACTCCACTGTTGTACTAGCTCAATTGCTGGACACAAATCTCGTCGTTGCATTGTTGCAACCTGCAAGCGCATAATTTGTTGGTGCAATCTGTGAGTGGGAGTTTGAGCCAACTGCACCACAGAACCAATACCCGCATGGAGCAATAAACCACAATATTGTGTTCCCACGCTGGGAATACGCGCCAAGTCAGCTAAAGCCATCCATTTATTTACATACTGAAGATGAATTTGGAGTTTATTTGCTAACGCTAGTCTTTCTTCTAGAGTCTTTCCTTGTTTAACTAGCGCTACTGTGCTACTAATTCCACAATTTTGCAGTTGAGATTGTTCCTCTTGGCTCAGTCCAGGTAATTGCTCAATTGGCCAATCACGAGATTGGATAGAACTTCTACTATCTTTGTGTTTAGCAGACATATTTAAAGTTAAAATATTAGGCTTCTTTAAATATTGTGACACTCGCTTCTTTGCAAAAGTACGCTCTTACGGTTTCGTGGACGAGTTAAATCAAAGAATTTCCTTCAATTATCGGGAAATGACTGAAGACAAATTGGAGTAATAAGTAGAAACTAAATCAGGAACAAAAACCTCTGGGAACTCCAGAGGTTTTTTCTTCACTTAGTAATTTTTGTTATCTGGCGATGATATCACTGAGGATTCGGTATAACGACGTGGGGTATAAACCCAGATACTGCCATCGCTACGCTTGATGGTTCGGGTTTTTGTGGAACCGATGAGAATAATTGTCCGCATATCAGCAGTTTCTGGTGCTAACTGGTCAAGTGCGATCGCTTTTACCATCTGTCCGGGTCTACCGAGATTCCGCGCCAATACTACTGGTGTATCTGGTGTTCTATGTCGCAACAAAATATTTCTCGCTTCTGCCAGTTGCCAGGTACGCTCTTTGGAAACAGGATTGTAGAAAGCAATGACAAAATCAGCCTCAGCAGCAGCAGCAATTCGTTGTGCGATCGCAGACCAAGGCTTCAAGATATCAGAAAGGGAAATAGCACAGAAGTCATGTCCAAGGGGCGCACCAATGGTGGCTGCGGCGGCTTGCATAGCAGAGATGCCTGGTGCTACATGAATGTCAATACTTTCCCATTCGGGTTTAGGATAGCGATCGCATACCTCAAAAACTGCTGCTGCCATTGCATAGATACCTGGGTCGCCAGATGAAACTACGGCTACATATCGCCCAGATGCGGCTAAATCAAGGGCAAAAGTTGCCCGTGCTTCTTCTTCGCGGTTATCGGACTCATGCCGTTGCTTGCCATCAGCCAGAGAACCAATTAAATCTAAATAAGTTTTATAACCCACTAGGTCAGTTGCCGACTTGAGTATCTCTTTAACTTCAGGAGACATCCATTGCTCCCCACCTGGGCCCGTGCCAATAATCGCTAACCGTCCGCGTGGCTGACCGATGGTGTTAGGGTCAATTGGTTGCGGGGCAATAGCGATCGCAATGTTAGGAGAAGAGGAAGATAAGGGGGATGTGCCTGTGGCGGCGATCGCAGTTGCTTGGGCGGGGCTATAACCTTGTAATAACAGACTTTCTAGCTGATTTGGGGTAAAAAAGCGAACAGGCACTCCAAAGGCGCTAGCTACGGCGTGGATTGCGGGATCTGCTGCGGTGGTGATTGGTGCAAATATCCCGGCGACTGATGCTTTTTCTAGTGTGGCATCAACTAGTAGCTGCTGTACTAAAGCTACTGCATCATCAACTATGCCACTAATTGCGATCGCGATCGTTGCTGGGTGGTAGACAAGGCAGTTGGCTTTATGAGTTACCAAACTTTCCGTAACTTGGATGGTCAAATCTCCCTTTGGATCTATAGGCAGTTTACTATCACTCAACCAAGGTGCTATTCCTTCTAACTTTACTTGTGCCCCAGCTAGCAAATCTGAGATAAATTTCTTAGCGTCGTCTGGGTTTGCTAAATGGTATCCAGGGGGAGGAGACAACAGGGTTGTGCCCAAACGTAAATCACCTGTGGTCGTAATTGCAGGTTTGACATCAAGCACTTCGGCAATGCGGCGGGCCAAATCGTTCACCCCACCAAGTCCGCCCAAGAGGGGGACAACAGCGCTACCATCTTCAGCCACAGCTAGCACTGGTGGTTCCTGTCGTTTATCCGAGAGTAGGGGAGCTAGCGTCCTAATTAAAATGCCGGCGGCACAAATGCCAATTAGCGGTCTTCCTTGGACAAATAACTCGCGCAACGTCTCGCCAAAATTAGTAAAGCTGACATCAACTCCCGATGTGCGACTCTCTAGACCGTATAGCGTTGCCCCTGGTAGGACGCTGATTATTTTGCGTGCTACTGACACGCTATTTTGACCTAGTACTATAATGGCGGGTGCAACGTTCATCATCATAAATAGATATCTTGCAAAATTTTGATATCTTTCAAATGAAACCACAGATTTAGATACGCAGCGACTTACCGTTTACGAACTTGGGAAATTGAGAGTGCGATATCTACGAGGGGCAACTCTTGAAGAGGCTACGCCAACGCCTACGTGCGTGTTGTCTTTGTAGTAGCTGGTGAACTACCCCAACTTACCGAGTACGGTTGAAGTTGGGGCTTCTGTAATCACGGGGGAGTGCCTAAACTTAGACTTTCGCCCAAGAATAGGACTTACCTCTCCTCCTACAGCAGAGACGGCTGAACCTTCCGCCTTTATGATTCTGATGCCTTCTGCTCTAATGTTCTGCGCGGCGTTTGCGTCACGATCATGATGAGTATTGCAATGAGGACMAGTCCATTCACGGACATCCAATGGCATCTCACCTATTTGATAA
>NNBV01002343.1_pt1 | contig 14346 bp, 11 predicted proteins | sample 1173771 | NCBI WGS metagenome assembly NNBV01 (sample SAMN07173938, study PRJNA388173) | plant metagenome | isolation source: symbiotic tissue sample KVS11 | place: Norway: Troms, Kvaloya island
AGTCCCATATCTTTTTTTGAAAGCCGCGCTAAAATGATGCACATGTTTATATCCGGCTTCATGAGCAATATCTTTTATGCTTTTCTGTGATTCCTTTAATTCCTTGTGGGCATGCGCTAATCTCAGTCGCTGCAGGTAAGTAAACACGGTAGAGCCAAACAACATTTGAAAACCTAGTTTCAGAATGTATTCATTAGTCGCGAAACGTGTACACAGTTGTTCCATCGAATGTTCTTCATGGAAACTGATACGAAGGTAATCGCGTACACTGTTGAGCATTTGCTGATGCCGCATAATGGTTTTCACTCTGTAATCTGTTTCTACAGCGATCTCTGAATAATTCATCCTGATAGTACGAGTTAAAATTGAGTTTATTTCGTCATCACCTTAACTGAATAGGGTTTGATCAGGTTGGATTTTTACAGCGCTAATTCCGTATAGAAGGAACAAATACGGGAATCACCGTAGGGAAATGCAGTGACTTAGTACAATCGAAATCAAAATGCAGTGATCCCTTGCTCTTTTGCATACTGAATCAATTGCGCCAGGGAAGAGAGTTTGAGCTTGCGCTTGATATTAGTGCGGTGTGTGTCTGCCGTACGATCGCTGATAAATAGTTCTTCTGCAATTTCCTTATTCGTTTTGCCTGCTACAATCAATCTGAGCATTTGCTTTTCGCGATCGGTGAGTTCCTCTTTGTGAGCAGTAATTTTATTAGTGAGGCCGGCAGAAATGAAATCACTTCCCGTTACAATTTTCCGAATGCTATCGATGAATATATCCCGTTCTACATTTTTTAAAAGATACCCATGCGCGCCAGCCGCAATCATTCGGTTTACGAAATACGATTCGTTGTGCATCGTCAGCGCCATTACTTTAAGCTTCGGAAATTTTTTAAGCAGGACTTTCACGGTCTCCACTCCATCCATGTCGGGCATTTCAATATCTACAATGCAGATGTCGGGAAGTGAATTCGCGCTTTGTAATGCATCGATCAGTGCCTTACCTGAACTTACTTTGCCGGCCAACTCAAAGCCTTCTATACTTTCTATCAGTGTTCCCAATCCATCCAGCATCAGTCGATGATCATCAGCAATAAAAATGCGTACGGGTTTCATTGAGCAATAGCGAGTTTTACAAATGTTCCTTTACCGGGTTGTGAATTCACCTTTATTACACCACCAATCAGTTCTGCCCGGGTTTGAATATTGGTAAGTCCCACACCCGGGTGCGAGGTAACATCAAAACCTTTCCCATCATCGGAAATAGTCAATGTCAGTTCATTATCGTCTGCCTTCCATTCTGCTTTTACCTGCTCCGCTTCGGCATGTTTTACAATATTATTCACCACCTCCTGCGCAATGCGATAGATGTTGATAGATACATCTTCCTGTATGGGTTTACGATCACCTGATTTATTGAAATGATAACTGGCCAGGCTTTTCGCAAATAATTCTTCCAGCGCAGCCACAAGGCCGTCTTTCATTAATGAATAAGGAAGTAACTGATGTGAAATGTTTCGCGCTTCATTACAGGCCTCGTCCATGATTTGCGAAGCCTCTTTGATACGATGGTGAATCAATTGTTTATCACCATCGATATTCACTGCCTGAAGTGAAATTTTAGCAGCACCCAGCACCTGTACCAATCCATCATGAATGTCGCGCGCAATACTTTGCTGTACTTCTTCCTGGGTGTGTACGATGGTTTGCAGGCGTAAATAATCTTGCTTTTGTTTTTCCGATTGCAATTTTGATTTATGACGACTTCTGATCACAATCAGGATGATGACCAGAGTCAATACGATGATAGCGGCAATACCGATAATAAGCGACTGATGATATTTCTGTTGCTGAATAACAAGTTCTTTTTCGGCAATCACTTTCTCTTTCTGCCCGGCTTCATATTTTTTGCTGATTTCCTCTACTGCTTTAATCCGCTGAACGGTGTACAGACTGTCCCGGAATATATTCGAGCGTTGTAAACTGGAGTAGGCATTTTTAAAATTACCTGTAACAGAATCCAGCTTAGCAGTGCGGTCATAAAAATATTGCAGGTACACGACATCTTTCAGTTTTTTACTGGTGGCCATGCCCTCGTTGATCGCTGCACGTGAGCGGTCATAGTCTTTCAATTCAAAATAGGCCTCTGAGATATTAAGCAAGTCATTTTGCAACTGGCGATATTGACCGAGCTCCCTTTTTATACGGATAGGTTCTTCCGCATACGCCACTGCCTCTTTCGGTTTTCCTAACTCGGCCATGAGTATGGCATAGGAAGCAAGAACGTAACTTCGTACAGGTAGATTCCCCGATAGATCGGTTATCCGCTTTGCTCGTTTCAGATTCTTTTCTGCTTCCTCCATCTTTCCGGTATTCATGAATACATTGGCAATACGTGCATAGTTGCGTGCTAAGAGATTGGCATCCCGGGATGAATCATATAACGTAGCGGCTTCATTGAAAAGTTGAAGTGTGTAAGCTTTGTCATCGTCCTGGGAGAAATGGACGCTGGCCATTCCCGCCAGGGCCATCGCCTGAGCGCGTTTATCATGCAATGACCTGGCCAGCTCCAGGGCCTGATGGTATTCGGCCAGGGTTTTGTCAGATTGATTTTGAGATTGCCAGTAACGGCCGGTGATCAATTGATTAAGAAGTTTTTTTTCTGGTGTTGGATCGATGCGCTGACTTTCATTGATGAGCAGCGTGACAGAATCATATCGCCCTAAAGAAAGAAGTGCAGATGCCATTCCACGGGTTGCACTTGCTTCGATAACCGAATGCGATTGTCGCCGGGCAGCAGCTTTACTTTTTGAGTAAGCGATGAGTGCTTTTGTAGCATAACCCTCCAGCTCTTCGGTTTCGCCAGCAAGGTAATAGCTTCTTGCTTTTTCTTTTTCATCAGCACCTTTCAGAACCTGATCTAAAAGCAATCGTGCTTTTTTTGTCTGACCGACCTCATTATAATATTCGATAGAGTCGTTGAGTTGCTTTTGTTGTGCACGGGAATCTTGCGAATAAGCAAAGAGCAGGATGAAGAGGAAGAAATAAATGTGCGGCTGTCTGTATAAAAGCATGGATGCGAAATTCTTTTTTTATACTGGCTTCGCCGATTTAATCTTTTTGAATCTTCCAGTTGGGTTCATAGATCTCATGGATTTCCGGAAGAAATTTGGGATGTGTTTTCATGAAGTCCATTTTCTGCTCGCTGCTTTCAAAGGTGAGTATGTATTTTTCTCCTGTGTTGTAGAAATAAATTTTTCCCCTGCTGCTATCCATTCCTTTGCGAAATGCGATTCCAAAGGATTGAACTATTTCCAGTGAGCGTTCTTCCGTCACGTTTTTCTTGAATACGACAATCAGTTCTTCTTTATTCTCCTTCATGGAATTTATGATTATGTTTTCTCCCCGATGTGTCAATTTACCTAAAATCTGATTTTTCGGGGCGTTTAAAATCTTTTTTATATCGGCGTGTAGTTTTTTACCTTTTACCACTACTAATGATGGTAAATGATGAATTACTGAAATGGATCGTGCGCAAGAAGATCATTTTATAAAGGAATTAAGTGAGAATGCCGGCATTGTCCATCGCATTTGCCGCATTTACTTTCCCGATACGGACGATCGTAAAGATGTGTTTCAGGAAATCGTGTTCCAGCTTTGGAAATCGTATCCTTCTTTCCAGGGCCAGTCAAAATTTTCGACCTGGATGTATCGGGTGGCCCTGAACACGGCAATGACTTACATTCGTCATCATAAGAAGAAAGTAGCAGGGGAATCATTCGGCAATCATATTCCTGACATCGCGACAGCACCCGAGCAGGACGATGAACCAATGAATCTTTTGTATGCGGCCATCAATACATTGTCGCTGGTGGACAAAGCAATTATTATTCTTCACCTGGAAGAGAATAGTTATGAAGAGATTGCCCTGATCACCGGTCTTACCAAATCAAACGTGAGTGTGCGGTTAGTTCGCATCAAAAGAAAACTGGAAGAAAAATTAAGAAAGGACAGAATACATTAAAAAATAAAAATGGTATGGAAACCTTTGATGAAATGCAGCAGAGTTGGACGCTTAATAAAAAACAACGCCTGGAAAAATTTGCAATGAATGATGAGCGTGTAAAACAAATTATCGCGCCGCGCATAAAACGCGAACGGAATAGAATCTTTGGTTACTTCTGGGGATCTTACTTCTGGCAGTTTGCGATCTATGCATCGTTGGGACATTTGCTGATTCGCTTCTGGGGCGATGGGGAAATGATGTTGATTTCATTGGCAGGAATTGTTTTGTATATCCCTTTCACTACAGTATTCATCAGAAAGTATAGCCGCATGGCAACGCAGAAAAGTACTTCATCGGCAGAAAGTGTTTCTGATCATTTGCAAAAGCAGTATGTGCTTCTTGTTGAGTTCTTTCAATTCAAAAAGAAATTTGATTGGATCGGTATCCCTGTCACCTGCTTTATACTCACGGTGACAGTATTTAAACTGTGGGTGCCCAACGGACCGATGCAGCATCTGACCGCAGCAGCAATCACTTACCTGTGTACGCTGATTGCCTTTGTAGCAGCTACCGTATCCGAAAACAAAAAGAGTTTCAGACAACCAATCGAAGGACTTCAACAGGTGATGAATGATTTAAAGCAGGATATTCAGTAGCCGAAGTCAGGGTGGTCTGTAGTGCCAGGTTTCTTAGTCATGCAGGTAATTCTTAATTGTAATGTTTGTAAAACGATTTATATTTAACAATCTGAAAATTAGTATATGAGCTCTTCCATTCTTGGTCTTCGCACCGCTATTTATAAAGTAAGTGATATCACTAAAGCCAAAGCGTGGTATGCAAACGTTTTTCAAACCACTCCTTATTTTGACGAACCCTTTTATGTAGGCTATAACATAGGCGGATATGAATTGGGCTTACAACCAGAGGAACAATCGTCTGTAAAAGCCGATTCTGTTTTAACTTATTGGGGAGTAGAAGACGTTGAAAAAGAATACCAGCGATTTATAACGGCAGGAGCTGCGGAGCACGAGAAGCCACAGAATGTGGGCGGTGAAATTATTGTCGCGTCTGTAAAAGATCCATGGGGCAATGTAATCGGTTTGATTTTCAATCCTGAATTCAAATTGTAACGGGGTTTGGAAAGAGAAACAACCGAATATAATTACTGTCCGCGTTGCGGTAAAGGCTGGCAACCCGGGGCGGATTATTGCCAGGGCTGTGGCCACGCGCGTGTTGATGTTGCCGTGCCGGAGACGGATTATCTTTCAGAGAGACCCATCACGTTTATCAATTTCTTTCCCAGGTTATTCAGTGCCATTGAGCATGTGTCGTTACGCGATTTTTTCCTGATGATTTCCACAGCACGCATTCTCATCACGCAGCCTTTTCAGTATTTGCAAAAGCGCAGGGAAGGATTAATCGTGCCCGTATTTACGTCTATCATGATGGCCACTTTTGCCGGCACATTCAAATGTTTTCAGGATCCGGTCTACGGTCCGCTGCTGCATAAATTAGACATGAGCAATGAGGTGGCAGAGTCGATCATGCAGTTTGTATTGTATGTTGTTCTGGCCAGCTTCTTTGGTTTGTTTGCCTTCGTGCTTTCTAAAATCGGCTACCGGGTTCTTCGGATTACTTCGGTTCGTGAAGATGTGTTTGTCAGGGCCATGCTCGTCTTGTTTAATGTTTTCTCTTTTATTGCCGATGCCGCTTCACCGTTCTGGATGATTCTGATCGACAACGGAACATTGCCCTGGGGATCGGTCGATGTCTTCAGAGGCGTGGTGATACTCATCTATGCCTTTATCCTTTTTCAGGGTCTGAAAAAGTCAGGTGCAGAAGAGCACTGACTTCTTCTGACTTAGTGCGAGTATGTTTTTTTGAATTTCTGTCTCGTCAATTGCAATTGAATTTGCCTAATTTGGGGATGCTGAAATAGTAGCCCTTGCAATGTGGTATGAACTAAGTCAAATTGGAGTGAATCTGGATGCAGGCTGGCAGCAAAACAGGCATACCATCCTTTGCAATCGGGTGAGTGCTATTCTGGCGCTGTTTACGTTAAGTATTTTTATTGGTGCCTTTTCTTTTTTCGGATGGATTATTCCGGTGAGAATTGCATTGATCTCTTCCTTTACTTTTTTGATTCCTATTCTGTTTAATAAATTAGGCTGGACCAATGCCAGCCGGTTATTATTATCTATTCTTCTTAGCCTGGTGTGTATCATTGATTCTATCGCTGATAAATTTGATGTGCCGGGTCAGTTGGAAGAACTCCAGTATTTTGAGTTCCGACTGTTCCTGATGGCCGCAGGAATTTTTCCGCTCATCCTTTTTTATCTGAGAGAAAGAACCTACCTCATCATCGCTTTGGTATTTAATCTCTGCTGTTTATTGTTTTATGATAAGCTGCATGAACTGTTTGGCGTAGGGTTTTACCAGTTGGGTTTTACTTCACCCAATTACTACTTCCTGAATTATATTGTGATCGCCACTTTTTTTATGCTGGCAGGCAGCACTTTTTTTCTGAAGAAATCTTTTGAGGAGTATGAAGGCAAGAACGAGATACTGATTCGCTCTTTCCAGGAAGCCAATGAAACCATACGCCAGCAACGTGAAATGCTGGCCAAAGAAAACTTTCAACTCAATCATGAACTGGTCGATAAAAACAATCAGTTGGAGCAAACCAATCAGGAACTCATTCGTCATAATAATGACCTGATGCAGTTCTCTTATTCGGTGTCGCATAATCTGCGTGCACCGGTTGCCAGCCTGATGGGACTTCTTCAGATATTGGAACAACCTTCTTCACCGGAAGAGTTTAAGTATACGTTTGGTCACATCAACCGCTCCATCAATGCATTGGATCAGATCATCAAAGACCTGGGAAGTATTATCGATATACGCAGCGCGGTAGGAGAGATCAAACAAAAAATTGTGCTGGAACAGGAAGTGAGCAACATTAAGTCGCTGCTTGAAAAACAGATCAGGGATTTCCAGGTTTCATTTTCCCTTGACTTTAGTGGTGCTCCTGAAATTCTTTCTGTTCGCCCCATGATCAGTAGTATTCTATATAACCTGATCAGTAATGCGATTAAGTATCGGTCTCCGGACCGGACTCCTCATATCACTATTACTTCTTTCATGGAGAAGAATTTTGTGAAGATTACCGTGAGTGATAATGGACTCGGTATGGATCTTGATCGGTTCAGGGACAAGCTGTTTGGATTATATAAACGCTTTCACACCCACACCGAAGGTAAGGGTCTTGGTCTCTTTCTGGTAAAACTACAAACGGAAGCACTGGAAGGAAATATTGACGTGCAAAGTCAGCCAGGTTCAGGCACTACTTTTACCGTAAGCCTTAAAATGCCGGAGTACTCGCAGGATCAGTACCTGCTCGATAATCAAATGCTGACAGTTATTTATAAGCCGCGCCTGGATACGATGGTGGCTCAGTGGAAACGTAGTATCACCAAAGAAGAATTTCGTGAAATGTACCGTTTTATAGCAGGCTTCATGAAAGATTACCGGTTGATTAACTGGGTGATTGATATCACTAAAGTGACTAATGATGAGCAGGAATTAAATGAAGTACGAAAAGAATTTTATCCGCAGCTAAAGCAACTGGGTTTGAAACGAATGGCATTAATAAAACCCCGCACCAATGTTTCAACAGATGAATTTGAAAAACTGCAGCGCATACTCACCAGCGTCTATGAGTTTGAGTTTGTGTTTCTGGAAACCATAGAGGATGCCATGCAATGGGTTGAAGATCACGCAGGGGATAACTAATTATAATAAGCATTTTTTGCATTTTGTTGTAAGAGTGTTGGTTTTACGGATTCAGTATTATGCGGTAGCACAGAAAGAATTGGTAGCAATGATGCCATCATTGTCATTAGCAATAGAGGCAACCCGGCTACTTATAAGGTTTATCCCTCATGGCGCGCTGTATAGAGGGCATTTTATAGGAAGGGTGTAGTCGCGCCAAAAGAAAATCAAACCCATCAAAAACGCTGGGCGTTTTTGATGGGTTTGATTGAAGAGCCTCTGTTTTTATCATGATCGCCAGCGATCATGATAAAAACAGAGATGAAACCCGCGGCCTGCTAATTCGATCTGGCGTGACATTAGGACTCCCACGGACAATTGATAAAATCATATTTTGAGCAGGCAGAAATATTCATGACTGTGGTAAGAAATGAATATTGCCATCTATCGTGTCTCAGGTAGCGCAGTTTCTCTCTGAAGAATCATTACCCCAATACGTTGTCATAAAATTCAAAATACAAGTGATGAAACTCAATGACGAATCTGGGATGATGAAATTCTCAGACTGCATTCAACGAGCCTTTGATAGATAATGGCGCTAGCGCCCTTTATCTATCAAAGCTTGTGTAGTTGAATTCCTTGTGCAACGCAGGGCGTTGCACAAGGAATTCAACTTAATAACGGGCGCCTGCAAGCCCATCTACGAAGAGCACCCGACCTTTCGCCCGTCTCGCACAAAATCAAATCTGGAAAAAACCGCATAACCACATAACAGAACAGTATTGTTTTTCTATCTAACTGAGATCTTTACATCACATTAATTACGTAAGTCATTTTGGAGATTTTTAGTAAAGGCAATTATTCTATGATTCGGTTTATTCTTATAGTTATACTTTTTCTGATTTCGTTGTTATGTGTATTCAAAGCATTTACCTATCATCTTTGGATCGCCTCAATTCTTGTCTCTGAATTCCCTTGGATATTCATGTGTATTGCCGGTGGACTATTGGCATGGGGAATCGCTCCTCAGAAATTTCAGCTGGCAGGAAATGTACTGTGTGTTCTTACGTTGCTGATCTTACTTTCACCTGTAGTAAGAGCTAAGTCAATCAGTAACTCACTTCAGCAGGAGCTGGCATCAAGCCTGGGTAAACGCTCTTCTGAACAAACTGATTCTTCTTCCCAGCCATTTCAGTTCTTTAAAATGATTTCAGGCATTGGTGCAAAGCAAATTTCATTTCAATCCTTTACCTATTCATTAACAGCAGAAAACCTGACTCTTGATTTTTATCCATCGGTAATCAAAGGCAACCGGCCCATAGTTATTGTCATTCACGGTGGCTCATGGGCTTCGGGCGATAGTCAACAGCTGCCTGAATTGAACAGTGAACTGGCCCGTCAGGGATTTCACGTAGCGTCTATCAATTATCGGTTGGCCCCGCAATACAAAAATCCAGCACCTACTGAAGATGTAAAAGCAGCGATGGATTACTTACGGATGCACAGCAGCAAACTGAATATCGACACCACACAATTTATTTTATTGGGAAGATCGGCAGGCGCACAGATCGCATTGCTCAGTGCATATAAATTGCATGATCCTTCCATCAAAGGAGTGATTAGTTTTTATGGCCCGGCTGATATGGTGTGGGGTTATTCATTGCCATCCAATCCATTGGTGATGGATTCCCGGAAAGTGATGGAAGATTTTTTGGGAGGAACCTACGAACAGGTGCCACAGAATTATGAAGCCAGTTCACCGGTTCACGCTGCAGATAAAAACAGTCCGACTACGCTGATGATTCATGGACAAAACGATGTGCTGGTTGCCTATGAACACAGCATTCGCTTAAGCAAAAAATTAACATTGGTAGGAGTGAAGCATCACTTACTCACTTTACCATGGGCCACACACGGATGTGATTATACACTCAATGGCCCTGGCGGGCAACTCTCAACCTACTCGGTTTTGTATTTCTTAAAACAAGTAACTCACTGATCTTTTACAACCATTGAAAAGGGTCTTGTGAAGGTACGTGAGTTACTGTGATGCCACTCACTTTTGGTTGAAGCCACGGCACTAAATAGTTCATTCCGGGTTCTTCGCTTACCGAATGACCAAGTACAATCAACGCTTGTTTTGTCTTTGCTTCCTGTGCATCCCGCATGTATTCAATCGTTTCCCATTCGGGTGATTCACCTACGAGCAATACATCGGGCGCTTCGCTTTGTAGTAACTGCATTTGCGTGCGTCCACCGGCAGCCCCTGGTATCAGTCCTATGCGTGTACAGGATTGTGAAAGATCTCCGATGACTCTAAGGTGCTTTATGCCTAATTTCTCTTTGCATCGTTTAACAATATCCTGCAGTGGTGCGGTTGGAATAGTAATGACAGAGGGTTTATCAGTATGATAATAGTTCTCCCATCCCAATGCAGTGAGTACACCCATCAATACGCCATCCGGTTCGAGCGAATGCCAGTAATCATGAAAGCGCCATACCGCTATTCCGTTTTTCTTAAGCAGCTCATTTTTGAATTGCCATACTTTGTCGTTCTCCAGCCACGCTGTTTCATCGAAGTGATTATAAAAAGTAGGCTCATGTGCAATGATGAAATTGGCTTTGAGGGCAATGGCTTTTCGTATGACCGGTATAGTTGTAAACATGGTGGTTACAATACCTGTTACAATTTGATCCGGCGATCCGGCTTTGATCGTGTCGGTTGTTTTCGGTATCGGTGGTACAGGTATGTTTTTAAGAATAATGTCAATCACCTGCTGAACGGTAAGCGCATTGGTTTTATGAATTTCAGCATTACTCTGAACTGTGGGAAGCAAAATCAAAGAAGCAGCAGCCCCTACGAAAGCTCTTCGTGTGAAGGGCTGATTGAAAGTATCTTTTATATCATTCATGCGAATAAATTTATCGAAGGTAAGTAAATCCAAATAGTTAGTCACCGGCAATCATTACAAATGCTCCCCAGAAGTAAGGTTCCGGATAAGCTTTCTTCAATTGCTGCTGGGCATTTTTGAAGGCCTCGTGTTTGTTTTGTTTCTGTACCAGCCAGTAATCGTAAAAGGCGGTCATCAGTTGTTGAGTGGCTTCATCCGACACTGCCCACAATGACATCAATATGGTTTTGGCACCTGCCTGCTGAAAGGCTCGTTGTAACCCATACACTCCCTCTCCATTTTTTATTGTTCCCAATCCCGTTTCGCAGGCAGACAGAACAAGTAGTTGAGTTTGATCCAGGTTTAAGTTCATGGCTTCATAGGCAGTGAGAATTCCATCTTCGGATGTAGCGATGGTTTTGTTTTTACTTAAAGCGGATTGGCAATAGGCTAAAAGCAAACCAGAGCGGAGCAATGGATTACTGTTATTCACCACCGTATTATTTTTAATGTCAGCATCAACAGAAGGTAAATCAGGAATAAAGAATCCGTGAGTAGCAATATGCAGCACACCAGGGTCTTTCACTGCCTTTATATTTTCTTCCGATGCATTAGGCCCCAGCAATTTTATCGATGGTATGCGCTGTTGAAGTAATGTCTTCTCTATCAGATTGACTTCTTCACGCGTTCCGGGTAAGGCAGTAACCTGATCTCCTACGAGGAATCGTTGCGTAGTATCAAGTGCAGGCAATTCCTGATCTGAAAGGAGAGAGTAGGACAAGCTATCCGCACTTGGAGTGGCATTGTAATCAGGAAACCCAAGTAACACTGCGCTGGGAGGAAGGCGATCAGTTGATTTTTTAATAATCAGATCTTTTGTACTTCCCACCAGCTGAACAGATGTTTCGTCTACCAGGTATTTTTCACTTGCCGGATTAAACAGCGTATTAAGACTGATCAGTTGATAAACGCCATCCGGTGAAAAGTAAATTGTTTTTATAGGTTGAGCAGCAGATAGCTGAGTTAATTTGTCCGCTATCTTTTTCCAGAATATGGAGTAAGAACTTGGATCAGGCAATTTGTTTTTAACTGTATTACGATAGTAGTTAATGTGTTTGCCTTCCATGTCATTGCCGTTGGTGAGCAGTACATATTCCGGGTAGGCTGATTTTTTGGTAATGATCAGTGCAGCATACTGAATCGTATCGCCTAATGCGTTACCGTTTTTCTTTCTGAAACGGATCATCTCAATAGCAGCTTCATTGTCCTGAAGTTTTTTCTGTACCTGCTGCCAGGTGTAGCGCGAGTTCATGGAAGCAACGGTAGCCAGTAATTCCGATTTTTGTGAAAGCTCTTTTTCCAGACTATTGATTTCTTCTTCGAGTTGTTGTGTGGTGCTGTTTTGTTCTTCCTGTGTATACAATGGCATTTGATGCATGCGTGCAAGACTATTTTTCTTCAGCCTCCATGCGATAAACTTATTCTTAAGTTCCGTATCGTCACTGTTCATGATGCGTAAGCGTACTTTTTCGGTGGATTGCAACAGCAGCCCTTTGGTGGCAATACGATTGTTATAAATCCATCCGCTAAGCTCCGGTGTGGTGTTTATTCTGCGCAACGCATAACCGGTATAGTATTCAAAATTGTAACTGATGCGATTGTCATAGAACTGCTGACGTTCTTTTTCAGAGAACCCGTAAAAATTTTTGTCTACGCTGTTCAGTAAGATTTCACTTGCCTGCTGCTGAATGGATGTTGCCTTTTCCCATTGCGAGGTAGCCTCGTATACTCTTGCCAGCATAGTGAGATAGACTACCGTGCCGTAATTATTCTTTCCTAAAAGATCGCCGGATAATGAAACCGCTTCAGTAAGTAATTTTTCGGCCTGCGTGTAACGTTGATGGTCGGTGTAAGAAATGCCAATCAGCAATAGCAGATCCATATAGGAAGTGGAATATTCAAGACGGTAGTCACTATGAATTTTCGCGAGCTGTACGCGCGAAATGGAAAGCGCTTCTTCATACAGCGCAACACTTTTTGCATAGCTGGTATTTTCTGTGGCGGTCGCTTTTCGATATAAGGCAAGCGCGTAGGCATCGAAATAACTTCGGTTATTGGATTTAAAAAGCCTTTTGTTTTGCTGCAGTGATTTCTCAAAATAAAGAAGAGCACGTGTCGGGTTATTCTGCTCCTGGTAGAGGTACCCTGCCAGATCATAATATTGATTCAGTCGCGATACCTCTTCCTGCTTTTTTTCGAGCAGCGTAATTTTGCCGGAGATAATTTCTTCTGCCTCCTTATATCGTTGTTGATTGAGATAGAGTTCGGCCAGCTTCAATGAAAATTCATGATTATAATAAGAAGGTGTTTGTGGTTCGTAACCGTTAAGTCGCTCCAGCAGCGAGGCAATTTTATCTTCTGCTTTTTTTATCAGGTTCTGATTTTTATAAAGCGTATAAAAACTGTTCATCAACTGCAGGTAATTCTGGTTGGGATATTCCTGATTATTTTTGTTCAGAAGGTAAATAGTCTCCAGCTCATTAAAGAGTACTTCGGCTTTAGCCATGAACCCATGATTTTGATAAGCAACCGCTAAATGTTGTAGTGTGGCGGTGTACTCATTACTTGTGTTTCCGAAGTGTTTTAGATTAAGAGCGCGGATCTCCTCGTAATAGGAAGAAGCCTTTTCGAACCAGCCTTTATCTCTGTACAGATCGGCAAGCTCAGTTATTGTTTTAAGATAATCAGCACCGTCCTTTCCTTCTGCTTTCTCCAGCTCAGCAATAGACTGGTCGAAATAAGAAATGGCATTGATATAATCTTCTTGCTCCCAGTAGGTTACTCCTTTGTCATAAAATTCCTTCCGGGTTTGAGCATTTGCGTTAAGGCTTATTAATACAAGGAAGAAAACAATAAGAAACGGATTTTTCATTCTGGTAAAGTAGGAAGAGGCTGTGGTATTTGCCATCACAATTCATTGACCGGAGAATAAAAGGTGTAGAATAACTGCCTCTTTTGCAGTAAAAAGCGGGTGCACATCAGTGAAAAAAAACGTGGAATTAACGATGATAATGCAGCTACATCGATTTTTAAGGGGATTATAATGTTTTAATCAGGTAAAGAATTTGCTATGGCATAACTTTGTCCTGTATAATTGCGTTTTAAAAAAAAATCTATCTACAATGAAAAAAACAGTTCAAATTTTATTTGCCGCTCTGATGATGTTTTTCGCCTACGATGCATCGGCCCAGGTGAAATACGGAAAGGGTGATGTATTACTTAATTTTGGTATTGGTGCCGGTTACTACTATGCAGGTGGTGTATCGGGTATTGCATCGGCTGAATTCTTTGTGAATGATGCAATTAGCGTAGGACCTTATTTAGGTTTGACGACCTATAATTATGATTATTATGCAGGTCAGAATTACAAGTACAAATATACTTTTATCGATTTTGGAGGTCGCGCTTCGTATCACTTCAGTAAACACCTTAATTTACATACAGATAAATTGGATTTGTACGGTGGTGCTTTATTAGGTTTTGTAGCTTCAAGTTACAACGGTAATAGTGCAGGTTACAGAGATCCTTATGATGGTTCAGTAAGAGCAGGTATCTTTGCAGGTGCCCGTTATTTCTTCACTCCAGTATTTGGTGTAAATGGTGAAGTAGGTTATGG
>NNBV01000754.1_pt1 | contig 14340 bp, 10 predicted proteins | sample 1173771 | NCBI WGS metagenome assembly NNBV01 (sample SAMN07173938, study PRJNA388173) | plant metagenome | isolation source: symbiotic tissue sample KVS11 | place: Norway: Troms, Kvaloya island
ATTTTAAAGATTTATTTAACAAAGGAACCAATTGTTGCTTTGCAGTTGTTTTCTTATTGTGTTTACTGACGAGCAATCGAATGAATGCCCAGACTGTAATACTTGAAGGAACAGTAGTAGATGCTGCAGGATTGACTTTACCCGGTGTTAATGTATTAGAAAAAGGAACAAAAAATGGTGTTTCGACAGATTTTGACGGGCATTATAAAATAAAACTTTCAAATCCGAAAGCTATTTTGACGTACTCTTTTTTAGGTTTTAAAACTAAAGAAGTAGCTGCTGCAGGAAAAACTAAAATAGATGTCGTATTAGCTGAAGATGCTAACGAATTAAACGAAGTTGTTGTTGTTGGATACGGAACAGTAAAAAAATCAGATTTAACCGGAGCAGTTTCTACTTTTTCAGGAAATGACTTGAAAAAGGTTCCAGTTGCCAGTGTTGCTGAAGCCATAACGGGCCGTATAGCTGGTGTAAATGTAACTGCTTCTGAAGGTTCTCCTGATGCAGATATTAAAATTAGAGTTCGTGGTGGTGGATCATTAACCCAAGACAGCTCTCCTCTTATTATAGTGGATGGTTTTCCTGTTAATAGTTTAAATGATATTTCATCTTCGGATATAGAAAATATGACGGTGTTGAAAGATGCTTCTTCGACTGCAATTTACGGATCAAGAGGTGCTAATGGAGTTATTATAGTAACCACTAAAAAAGGTAAAGACGGAAAGATTGCAGTGAATTTCAATATGTTCTATGGTATGAAAAAAATGGCGAATCAGATCGATGTTCTGCAGCCTGAAGATTTTGTGAAATGGCAATACGAATATGCTCTTTTAGCAAAAGATAAACCCGATTCTTACGAGCAGTATTTTGGAAATTGGCAGGATTATGACCTGTACAAAGGAGTAAAAGGAAATAATTGGCAAAAGCAAGTGTTCGGCCGTACAGGAGAAGTTCAGAGTCGCGATTTAGGAATACGTGGTGGATCAGATAAAGTGAATTACAATTTTAATTATGCTCACTATGACGAAAAGGGTATTATGATAGGTTCTGATTTTAAAAGAAACAACCTTTCTCTTTCTTTAAATAGTAAAGCAACTAATAAAATTGATCTTGCTTTTACAATGCGTTATTCTGATACAGAGATAAATGGTGGAGGAAGCAATGAGCAAAAAGGAAATCCAGCTGATTCACGTATGAAGCATGTCGTGGGATACTCACCAATAACAATGCCAGGCCTGACTACAGACGATACAGATGAAGCAAGTTCTAGTTATCTGGTTTATCCTTTTGTTGCTGTGGCAGATACAGATCGTCAGCAATTAAGAAAAAACTTCAACATGTTAGGTAGTTTTTCTTGGAAACTTGCAGATAAACTTGTGTTTAAAACAGAATTAGGTTTAGATAATTATAATGTACTTGATTATCGTTTTTACGGACGTTCTACCTTTTACGCACGAAACACACCTACATTAGAGCATAGAGGTTTGCCTTCGCTTTTAATGACGGATCGTAAAGATTATCGTTTTAGAAATGCCAATACCCTTAATTATGATTTAAAAAAATTCATGGGCAAGGATCATAGCCTAAAAGTGCTTCTTGGGGAAGAGATGATTGATTATCGAAGAACTGATGTATCCTCTACAATCGAAGGTTTACCTGATTTCTTTAATTTAGATCAATCTATACCTCTTACTTCGCAGGGGTCACCTCGTGTTGTAGATAATTTTTACTTTCCTGATGATAAGTTACTTTCTTTCTTCGGACGTGTAAATTATGATTTTAAAGATCGTTATCTTTTTACTGCAACTTATCGTGCAGACGGCTCAAGTAAATTTTTGGGAAGCAATAAATGGGGCTTTTTCCCAGCAGCAGCAGTAGCATGGAAGATTTCAGAAGAAAGTTTCATGAAAGAAATGACATGGATTAATGCGCTTAAGTTAAGATTAAGCTATGGTGAATCAGGTAATAACAATATTCCAACAGGTCAGACTGTTCAAAGTTATGTTCCGGGTAATAGTACATGGATAAATAATATGGGTAATTATTGGGCACCATCTGTGGTTTTGGCAAATTCTGATTTGAAGTGGGAAACTACTGTTACACAAAACTTAGGTTTAGATTTTGATTTTTTCAAAGGACGTATCAATGGTTCTTTTGAACTGTATAAAAACTTAACTCAGGATCTTTTGATAAATTTTCCGGTAAGCGGAACAGGTTATTCTACTCAGTATAGAAATATGGGAGAAACTCAGAATACTGGTTTTGAGGCTACTTTAAATGTGGCAGTCATTCAAAAAGTAGATTATGGTTTAAATTTTTCATTTAACATGGCAGTAAATAAAAATCGTATTAACTCTCTTGGTACTATGAGTGACTTTGGAGCTGCTAGTGCATGGACTTCAGGAATAGGTAATGATTATTCCGTAAGTGTAGGGTCTCCAATAGGTATGATGTACGGATATAAGAGCGATGGACGTTATGAAGTTTCAGACTTTGATTATGTTGGAGGTAAATATGTCTTGAAAACAGGTGTCGCAGATGCATCAACAATTGTTGGGGCTGTAGAACCTGGTTATATGAAGTTAAAAGATTTAAATGGTGATGGCGTAGTAGATAATAAAGATCAAACCGTAATTGGAAATTCGAATCCAAAATATTCTGGAGGTTTTGTGTTAAATGCCAATGCATATGGTTTTGATTTGTCAGCAGCTTTTAATTTTAGCGTTGGTTTTGATGTTTATAATGCCAATAAAGTTGAGTTTGCAACTTCAACTCCAAATGGACAATATAGAAATCTAAGTTCTGAGATGGCCGACGGTCAAAGATGGACTAATATTGATGCTGCTACAGGTCAGTTAGTGACAGATCCTGCTGCTTTAACTGCTCTTAATGCAAATACTACAATGTGGTCTCCGTACATGAGAAATTTTGTTATTAGTGACTGGGCAATGGAAGATGGATCATTTTTACGACTTAATACCCTGACTTTAGGATATACGACTCCAAAATCGTTTACTTCTGCATTAGGAATTTCTAAATTGAGATTTTATGGTACTGCAAGTAATGTTTTTATTATTACAAATTATTCTGGTCCTGATCCTGAGGTTTCAACAAGAACAGCTACTCCTCTTACTCCGGGTGTCGATTATTCAGCATATCCACGAAGCAGACAATTTGTTTTTGGTCTAAACCTTAATTTTTAATTTAAAACGTATCAAGATGAAACATAAAATAATAATAGCAGGATTAATTTTAGCAGGTCTTTTTACTTCTTGTCAAGAGGATTATTTAGAAGCTCCGGCACAATCAACATTAGATGAAGCATTAATCTTTTCAACTCCAGGGCTGGCTAAAGATGCTGTTAATGGAATTAAAATATCATTTGGAGATACCAATTCATACAGAGGACGTTTTTTACCTTTTTATGGGTTAAATACAGATACAGAATGGTACAATTCAGGAGAAACTCTTTCTAATGACAAACCTGACCTGACTAATTATGATGCGAAGTCTAATAATTCGCAAATGAGTGTTATTGAAACACCTGGCGGAGGTGGAGGAAATCCATGGACATCAATGTATAGAGGAATTGAACGTGCGAATCTTTGTATTCGTGGATTGCGCACTTACGGTAACCCTGTAGCGGGTTCTGAATTAGGATATCTTTTAGGAGAAGCATTAACTTTACGAGCCATTTTTTATTCTGATTTAATCAAACAACATGGTGATGTACCAGCTCGTTTTGAACCAGTTAATTCAGAAACATTGTACTTGCCAAGATCCAATCGTGATATAATTTACAAACAAATTATTGCAGATTTGGGTGAGGCAGCAGCTTTAGTGCCATGGCCTAATGAGAGCACTGCTACAAGTACAGTAGAGGGAATCAATAAAGCTTTTGTAAAAGGATTTCGCGCACGTTTAGCTTTAGCTGCAAGCGGATATCAGCAATATAAAGATGGTGTTAGAAGAAGTACAGACCCTGATCTTTCAGTAGCGAATATGTACAAATTGGCACTTGATGAAACACGCTCGGTAATTTCAAGCGGAAAAGCAAGTCTGAATCCTTCGTTTGAAAATTTTTGGAAAAATGTAAATAAAGAAATTCTAACTGCCGGAGGAGAATCTCTTTGGGAAATACCTTTTGGTCCGGGTAGAGGTAAAATGTTATTGAGTTTTGCAGTTCTTCATAATTATGCAGATCAATATCAGACTGGAGGAACTGGTTTAGGAGGAACTGCGGGACCTTTACCAACTGTTTTTTATGACTATGATCAGACGGATACGCGTAGAGATGTTACGTGTGTCCCTTATAGCTGGGGGAAAATGGTTAGTGGAAAAGCTCAGCAAGAGTTAGGCGTTATGAATAAATGGTTTTTTGGAAAATATCGTATTGAGTGGATGAGTCGTATCCTTAATAATAAAGATGATGATGGTATCAATAAAGTGTATATGCGATATGCCGAAGTACTTTTAATTGCTGCTGAAACAGCAAATGAATTAGAAGGCCCAGGTGCTGCTGCGCAATATTTGAAAGAGGTACGCAGAAGAGCATTTGCTGCTGCTGATCAGGCTCAAAAAGTAGATGCCTATGTAGATTCTTTTAGTGGAAAAGAAGCAATGTTTCAAGCAATTGTTGATGAAAACAAATATGAGTTTACAGGAGAAATGGAACGTAAACAACAACTTATTCGATGGAACTTGTTGAAAACGAATTTGGATCTGGCTAAGGAAAAAATGTTTAATTTACAAAAACGTAGCGGAGAATATGCAACTGTACCAACTGATTTATATTATAAATATAAAGAGGATAATGAAACACTAATCGTGTATGGTTTAAATAAAGGAGAAACTCAAAATCCTGGAGCAGATTATAGCCTTTTGGTTGATAGCAAAGGAGCGAGCGCCTGGAATGTTTTGAAAGATGATAAGATAAATTCACTGTATAAATTGGGAGTTAATCCAGATACAAGACAATATTGGCCAATATGGGATTCACTTATCAATACTAGTAACGGACAATTAGTAAATTATTAGGGTGTTAGGGTTTCGCAAATAAAATATTAATAATGAAGTATAACTTATTATGAAGACAAAATATATATTAAAAGGATTACTGGCCACATTGCTAATGTTGCTTGTTTTTTCGAGCTGTGAAAGTTACAACGAAGCAGTAGTGGACGATATAGGAGCAAGCAGAGAGTTTTCTCCAATTGGCCTAACTACAAAAATTAGGAATCAAACTACAGTCGAATTAAACTGGACTGTAAAAGAAGAGGAAGCTGCAAGCTATTATGTAGTAGAATTTAGTGCAGATGATGCTAATTTTGGAACGATATTTAAAACGGTAAAAGTGGCGCCTACAGAACTTCCTGTACAAATTCAGTTAGAAGGTGAAACAGTTTATTCTATCAGAGTAAAGGCAGTAAGCGGGAACGGATTAGAAGACTCTAAATGGTCTGTTACAACAGCTACAACATTAACAGAACAAATTTTTCAGCAGGTTCAGGATATTGATATTGACTCAAAAGAAGTGATTTTAAGATGGACACCAAATAGTGCTGTCACACAGATATCTATTGCTCCAGATGGAGTTACACATACAATTACAGCAGAAGAAAAGTTGGCTGGATTTGCAACAGTATCTGGTCTTACAGGTGAGACAACCTATACAGCTACTTTACTTAATGGAGCCAAGAAAAGAGGAGTTGTAACTTTTACTACTGGAATTGATATAGGAGCTGGTATTTTGGTAAAACCTACAGATGACTTAAATGCTAAAATTGCTGATGCCGCTTCGGGCTCTGTTTTAGTACTTATGCCAGGAGATTATCAAGTATTTAAAGGTGAAATTATACTAAGTAAATCAATTACAATAAGAGGATTGCGTCCTGGTGATAAACCAAAATTATCTGTTAGATTTACGTTAAATAGTAGCGCTTCTAGTCTAAGTTTAATTGATCTGGATTTAGATGGAGAAAAAACACAGGGAGATCTTGTAAAAATTAATCAAGCTGGTACATATGGTAAAATCATAGTTAGCGGTTGTATCGTTGATAATTATCTAGGGTCATTTGTTATTGCACCAACAGGTATCGCTGCAAGAGTTGAATCAATTACAATAGATAATTGTATTGTTACTGATTTTGGTTCAGGCGCTACTGGAGAGTTTATTGATTCGAGAGCAGCTTATTTTGCAAGTATTGTTATAACAAAAAGCACATTTAATAATTGTGTTCCCGGTAGAGCCTTCATAAGAGAAGATCAAACAACAGCATTTGGTACAGGTCTTACAGCAAATATATTGATTGATGGTTGTACATTCTATAAAGTTACAAATACAATTTCAGCAGGTGGGTATCAAATACTTTATGTTCGATTTTTGAATAATTCAACAATTGTTCGTAATTCAATATTTGCTGAAACAATCGCAAGATATATTAATCAGACAGCTACAAACGCTCCGGCATTTTCGAATAATAATTACTTTAATGCTCTTACTCTAAATTTGGCAAATCCTACAGGAGCATTAAAATCTGATTCTTCAGGAAGTGCATTAAACCCACAGTTTGCAAATACTGCAACGGGCGATTTCACAATAAGTAATCAAACTTTAAAAGACAACGTAGTGGGTGACCCTCGTTGGATAAAATAGTTCATTTTTAAGTGTTAGTTAGAAAAAAAGGGATGTAGCTTTAGGCTATATCCCTTTTTTGTTTTAAGATTAAGTAGTTCAAAGGTTTTTAAATCCAGAACAGAAATCTGAGATTAGAAACTACGACCGTAAATTTTTTAGTTATTCAATATCCAGATCAAATTTTTCTAATAATCCGGCAAGTGCGGCATGAGATACTTTAGTTCTTTTTATTTTATTTTCAGAGGGATCAAAGGCATAATTGCGCGAACTTCTAAAATCTGTTCTTTCCAAAATACAATCCTGGAAAGTAGCATTGGCAAGATCACAATTTTTAAATACAGATAAAGACAAATCAGTATTCGAGAAATCGACATCCTTTAGCGAGCAATCGATGAAGTTTGTCTTCTTTAATTTTTTATAAATAAAAGTCGAATAGTCCAAAAGACAATCCTGAAAAGACATCGAAAATAAAAAACTATTACTGGCACTGAAATCTAGTCCCATTAATTTACAACCGATAAATTTGATGTTTTTTAATCCTGTATTTTTAAGAACAGAAAGTGATAGATTGCAGTTCTTAAAAGTACAATCCAGAAAATCGATAGAACTAAAATCACTTTTAGAAAAGTTACAATTGATAAACTCGCAGTTTACGAATTCGTTATCAGATAGTTTTTGATCCGAGTAATCAATAGTGTCAAAGGTTTTGTTCTGGTGCAATGCAGTATCCATAATAATAAGTTGAGGTTTGAAAGAGTTTTAAAAAAGGCAGTTATTCTAATTCGATACAATCGAAAACTTCATTTTTTAGAACCATTTCGTTTATTTCGTCTTCGGTGTCAATTCTTAAAATGTTATCACAATCTTCAAGATCAAAATTCCATAAAGCGTGTGGCAGCAATTCCTGAAGTAATGCATTTGCGAATTCTAATTTCGAATTTGTATCAACGGAAGTTTTAAAAACATAAATCATAATTTGCTTTTTTTTACTTGGCAAATTTCAATAATTGCTTTTCGTTTTGATAGGATTCTGCAAGCAATAATTAGGACTTATCAATCAATTTTCGATACTGGATAGGAGTGATTCCTTCATATTTTTTAAAAAACCTACTAAAGTAAGAATGATCCTCATGTCCTACCTGCATTGCAATTTCGCTTATAGAAAGAGAGGTTTGAAAGAGTAAATATTTGGCTTCGAGTAAAATGGTTTCGTCAATCCATGTGGCTGCGGTTTTGTTAGTGATGGCCTTGACAGATTTATTCAAATGATTTGGGGTAACATTGAGTAAAGAAGCATAATAATTGACCTGATGATGTGTTTTGATATTGGTATAAATGAGCTCTTTAAACTTATTGGTAATCACTTCAGCAGCCGAAATACTTTTAGCACTTTTAACCGAATTTTTATTCATTTCGTAAAACAATGTAATCAAATACGATTGCACAATATTAAGATTTGCGGTCGAGGTTTCAGAGTATTCTTTGTGAAGTCGCTTCAGAATAGCTGTAATATCCGTAACATCGTTAACATCCAGCGTGATTTTCGGGTTGCCGGAAATTTTCATGAAATCAAATTCATTAATCATTTCGCGGCTGCCGTATTTTCCAATTAAAATATCGGGATGAAATTGGCATATATAGCCTTTGTGTATATTATTAATATTTTCAAGTGAGAAAATTTGTCCAGCCGGTATCACAATAATTTCGTTATCGGTACTGGTATATTCCTGATAGCCCAATTTCATAACATGCTGACCTGAGGAAATAAAAATTAAGGTATGACAAGAATGTTTAGAAGGTGGAACAGGATGCTGCATTTGCATCATGTCCTCAATTTCAAGACAGAAAAAATGATCTGAATTTGATTTGAAAAGCAAATGAATAGGATTGTCTTCTCCCAGAAACTTCTCGCGAAATCCTGTTGGACTATAGGTTTTTATTTTCTCAATTGTCTTTGCTCTCATATTCAATAATACAATCTAAAATCGAGCAATTTGCACAAAGCATAATGTTTTTGATACAATTCTTCCACCACTTCGGTGATATCATCATTATCCTGATACAAACTAAAAAAAGCTTTATCGATTGTGCTGGAACTGGCAATTTTATTATAAGTAGATCCGTAACCTGAAATGGCACGGGCTCCGGTGATATCCAGAAAATATTGGGCTTCTTCGTCATTTAAATCCAATACTTTCAAGTTGGCAAAATGAATGATTTTACCTTTCATCTTCCCTTCAAAAAGTTCGGCTATTTCTTCCAGACTGTAATAATAATCATGAAGGCAAATCGTATTGGCTTCACCTGGCATTACCAGATAAATGATTTCGTAATCCTTAAAATTATGATCTTCATAAAGCAATACATTCAAACTTTCTTCAAGACCTTCAATCGTATCGCAGGTTTTGTAAATACTGGCAATACCCTGATCAATAGCAATTTCTTCCAGGTTCTTTACCGCTAAAGTTTCTCTGTCATCGTCTACGTCTGGAACACCTTCGAGGCAGAAGATGAATTTTTCGTAATTCATACTATTGTGTTTCGGGTTGCTGATAAGTCTTTGTTTTTCCTATCTCACAAAAGTATTTTTTATTGTCGAAAAACTGCTATCCGAAAAGTTTTTTAACGCATTTTTGACATTGAAGAAATACGTGTTCTTTTGTTATCCCGGTTTCTATGATTTTTTTTTTAGGAGCTAATCCCGCTATTCGTTCCAATCTTTTGTTCCGAACCCCGGAACAAAAGGATTTCCACTTCTATCGGGGCTAGGTCTCCGCAAAGAAGAGCATTTTTTTGTTGATTTAGCAAATAGGATTTACTTATCGGAGTGAAAAGCAAAGTTTTTAAAACAAAGTAGTAGATTGTTTAATTTTTAATTCGTTTCGAATATAAGTTCATTCCAAAAATAATTCCTGATGAAACAAATGGAACAAAAGCAGAGATTTGCCAGAAAAGATCTGTTCCGGTTTTTAGTCCTGTAATTGATATCTCGTATATTCCGAAACCAATAAATAAAAGACAAATGATTAATAGAGCAAATTGAATTTTATAGTTCATCCTCATAGTTTTTATGATTTTATAAAATTAAATAAAAATAGTTACTCTGCCCTGTTCAAAATTAAAAATTTCTGCCACCATTTTGGTGCTGCTTCCTGTAAAGTTTCGGTATAATTGATGATGGTAGATGCTCTTTTATTGCCACAAGCAGCACAAAAAGAAGCTTTGGGAGTTCTGTACGGTTTAGAACAATTCTCACATGCAGAACCATACAAGTCGATTCGGTGGTGCATGATTGCGTTAGGATTGGTTTCTTCAAATCCTGTTAAATCTTTATAATACTCGAGCAAGTCTTTAAAACGCGTCTTTCTCGTCATATTACATTTTCCTGTTTGAAAACCATCACGATAAAGCTTAGAGGCTATTTTATACTCCTCTTCATCAAGCATAGGAACTTCCATTTTGCAACGCCAACACCAAAGATTTTTCATGGTTTTCTTTTTCAGGTTTGAAATGTATAATGAGTATCTTTTTGTAATTTTTAGCTAAATATCTTGCTAATTTATAATCGTTTATTGAGAATAATTTACGGTTTCTCACATTCTGCAAACAAAATTCGCTTTTTTAACATTTATAACACTACGTAGAAATACCTGATTTTGAAGAAACCATATGAATTATAGAGAAAAAAAGCGGATTAGTTTATACTAACCCGCTTGTCTTGTATGCCAAAAAATATTTTTTAGTGTGATACCGCTTTTAAACCTATAATAGAACCAATAAGCGTTGTAATAAAAAAGAGTCGCCAGAAATTAACCGGATCTTTAAATATTAAAATGCCAATTAAAACAGTTCCAACGGCTCCAATACCTGTCCAAACGGCATATGCGGTACCAATAGGTAAAGTTTGTGTCGCTTTCATCAAAAGTCCCATACTCACAATAAGCGATATTAAAAATCCGGTATACCACATGTACATTTCATTTCCGGTTGTTTCTTTTGCTTTTCCTAAACACAATGTAAAGCCCACTTCAAATAAGCCGGCAATAATTAAAATAATCCAGTTCATATCCTTTTTTTTTGCAAAGGTTAGAAAAGGAATTGGTGGGGAATTTTACATTTGTTAAAAAATGAAACTATTTTATTTCGGCTCGAATTCTGCTCAGACTCACTTGAGAAATTCCTAAATAAGAAGCAATATGTCCTAATTGAACCCGCTGAATCAAATGCGGATAATCAGTAAGTAATTCTTTATAGCGTTCTGTAGCAGTACGAAACTGACGTGAGATCAGCCGTTCTTCGGTTTTTACGAGTTCTTTTTCAGCAAATTTTCGTCCCCAGTTGGCAATGTGGATGTCTTCTTCAAAGAGCTTTTGTAGTTTCTCAGATTTTAATTCATATAAATCACAATCTTCCAGAAGTTCAATATCTTCATATCCTTTTTGGTTGGCCACATAACTTTTCATCGATAAAACCGTGTCTCCTTCTTTACCAAACCAAAAAGTAACCTCGTTATCATCGCGATTAGCATAAGCTCTTGCAATTCCCTTTCGAATAAAATAAATAGTGGTTTCAATTTTATCAGCGCGCAATAAAAGATGGCCTTTCGTATAATTGACTTCTTTTACACAATTTTGAAGTTTTAGTTTTGAAAGTTCCGGAAGAGGATATATTAGGTCAAGAATTTGCTCTATTTCCATGTTATGTTTTTATTTTTTATTTAATCAAGTCACAGATTTACTTCGTTTGTTCGATTTTCAGTCTCGAGTCAAGAAAGTATTTTTGCGACTTTGACAAAGAGTTACTAACTTAAAAAAGAGTTAGATAAAATTAAAGGCTTATAAAAAAAACTGCTAGATCTGCGTGAAAAATATCTAACACTTAGATTTATAAAATAGCATCAAGAGACTGTCGTAAAATAGTTACGGCATTTTCCATTTCCGTTTGATCAAAATGTCCGAAACCTAAACGCGTTGCCGTAAGATTTTTGGTTTGATATAAAACCGTTTTAGGCAAAAATAATCCATTTTCGGCACATTGTTTCTGCAATTGTATCAAATTAAAGTGATCCAGCCATTCTACCCAAATCGCCAAACCTCTTAACGGAACCTGAAATTTGATTTTTCCTTCCAGCTTTTCTTTCAATAATAAAACAAAATTATCCCTGCGTTCTTTGTAGATTTTTTTGTTTTTTTTCGAAAGTCGATGCACTTCACCTTCCTTGATCCAATCGGTTAAAACTTGTTCCTTGATAACATCAATTCCGGGCTCGAGAATATTTTGATGTTTTTCGAGCTCTTTTATAAAAGCAGATGGTGCAGCAATAAAGCCGTAACCAAAACCTGCCGGCAAAGACCTTCCAAACGATCCAATATAAACCACTCTTTCGTTTGAATCTAAAGCAGCGAGAGGCAATACGGGATTATTGTCATAATGAAAATCAAAATCGTAATCATCTTCTATAATTACAAATCCGTAGCGGTTGGCCAGTTCCAGAACTTCCATTCGTCTTTTTGCACTTAGTGAAGTTGTTGTTGGATAATGATAATTCGAGGTCAAATACAAAATTCTGATTTGATGTTCCTCGCAAATTTGTTTTAACTGTTGGGTATCGATGCCGTCTTTATCAACCGGTATTGTGATAATTTGTGCGCCACTGTCAGACAATGTCATATTAGAAATATAATATCCCGGAGAAGCCACCACCACTTTATCACCCGGAGAAATGAGTAGTTTGGTCACGAGATACAAACTAATTTCATGGCTGTTTGTAGTCAGTAAATTCGAGGTTGAAATGCGAATTCCTCTCGTTAAATTTAAAAAATTAGAAAACTGGGTTTTAAAATTCAAATGCGATTGCGCCTGAATTTGTTCCCAGATTTTGGTGGTTTTTTGGTTTTTTAGTTTAGAAACATACAATCTCGCCAGAACATCACTTTGTACCAATCGCAAATCAGGCAAACCATCATTAAACTGATACGGCAAATCGCTGGTTTCTTTTGGATTTTCAAGAATTGTAGAATGCTTAAAAGTAAAACCATTGTTTGCTTTTGAAACATTTTTACTTTCGTCAGTAAAATCGGCTTTGTTTTTTTGTTGTTTTTCAGATAATATAAACGTTCCCTTGTTGGGCAGGATTTCGATCCAGCCTTGCAATTCGAGATCCTGAAAAGCTTTGATCAAAGTGTTCCTGTTTACTTCTAAAACTTTGCATAATATACGGGTTCCCGGAAGTTTTGTACCCTCTGGAAGTAAGCCAATTTGTATCGCTTTTATAAACTCAAAAACGATTTGCAAATACAAAGCGGTAGTTTCTTCCGGCTTAAGCTGAATGAAACTTTTAAAAGGAATTTGAACCGGACTATCCATTTTTGTAAAACTGGTATACATTAGTAGTACGGCAAGATACTACTTTTGCAAAAAATTAAAACAAATGACAAAACTTTATTTTGCTGCACTGACTCTATTAAGTGTTAGTTTACAAGCTCAGGTGCAAAAAGATACCATTAATATTGATGAAGTAATTATTCATGAAAACAGGTTTAGTACACCAATATCCAAGAAAAACAGAAACGTATATGTAATTGATCAGGCTACAATTGCAAAATTACCGGGACGATCTGTTCAGGAAATTCTGCAATATGCAAACGGAGTTGACCTGAGACAAAGAGGCCCTTTTGGAAGTCAGGCCGATGTAAGTGTAGACGGAGGAAGCTTCGAACAAACCGTTGTACTTATAAACGGAACCAAAATAATAGATTCTCAAACCGCGCATAATATGCTGAATCTGCCTATTCCGGTTGAGGTAGTCGAAAGAATCGAAATTATCCGCGGGCCGGCAGCACTTACCTATGGCGTAAATAGTTTAACCGGAGCGATCAATATTATTACCAAAAAACCAACGCAATCCGGGTTTTTAGTCAATACCTATGCAGGTTCGAACTTCGAAAAAGATACACAAGATACGGGTGATACTTTTTATGGTACCGGAATTCAGGTTGGTGGTGTTTTAAGCAAAGAGAAACAGCAACATTCGCTTTTTGCGTCGCACGATAAAAGCAACGGATACCGCTATAATACGGCTTTCGAAAATAATAAAATATTCTATCAGGGTAATTATCAATTGAATAATGCCAACGAAATTTTAACTTCATTTGGTTATATCAAGAATGGTTTTGGTGCCAACGGATTTTATGCAGCGCCGGGAGATAAAAACTCAAGCGAAGTGGTACAAACAACTTTTGCATCGGTACAATCGAAACATCAGCTGTCTGAAAAATGGACTTTGATGCCTAGAGTAAGTTACAGATACAATTATGATGATTACCGTTACTACGGAATTTCGAACTTAAATGCAGGTAGGAGTCAGCATTATACTAACTCAGTTGCAGCGGAATTGAATACTACGTATAAAATGGAAAAGGGAGAACTAGGTTTTGGAGCCGAAGTGAGAACGGAAGATATTAGTTCGTCTAACATTGGAGATCATAATCGCGACAATTACGGAATTTATCTGCAATACAGAACGACTTTTATCGATAAGCTTGATGTAAATTTTGGAACCTATGTCAATTATAATTCAGATTATAAATGGCAGGCTTATCCGGGACTTGATGCGAGCTATGCGATTACAGATGCTTTTAAGATCATCGGAAATATTGGTACAAGCCAGCGTATTCCTTCGTTTACAGATTTATATCTTAACC
>NNBV01000061.1_pt1 | contig 14316 bp, 7 predicted proteins | sample 1173771 | NCBI WGS metagenome assembly NNBV01 (sample SAMN07173938, study PRJNA388173) | plant metagenome | isolation source: symbiotic tissue sample KVS11 | place: Norway: Troms, Kvaloya island
GACCGCAGTTGACTACAGCTAGCTACGTGTGTCTAGTAACCGAGCATACTCGTTTTTGATAATGGAATAACATTCACAAGATGTCGCTTCTAAATCTTGCCGATTTAAGATGTTAATATTGCCACGCTTGTAACTAATCATTCCAGCGTGGCTGAGAGCGCCGGCAGCCACTGTGACACCTGAGCGACGACAGCCCAGCATCTGGGCGATAAATTCCTGAGTCAGAGGGAATTTTTCTGATTGCACACGTTCAGACACCAAGAGCAGCCAACGGGCAAGTCGCTCTTCTATGGTATGGAGACGGTTGCAAGCAACCGTTTGTGTCACTTGGGTGAACAGCGCTTGCGTATAACGCAACAGCAAACTTTGAAGCTCTCCACCGCGCAAAAACTCCGATTGAAGTTGCTCTGCCTTCATTCTGAAGGCACCGTTTGCAACCTGCACAAATGCAGTTGTGATTGTAGTGTTACCGCCCCAAATCACGGGCAGACCCACCATGCCTTCGCTGCCCACCAAACCAGCTTCGACGGTTGAACCGTCTAACTGGTTACATACTAAAGAAACTATTGATTTCTCAGGAAAATAAACGTGTGTGATTGGTTCTGAAGCTTCGTATATGACTTGCCCAATTGAAAGTTCAACTTGCTCTAGGTAAGGAATTAGGCGTTCATACTCAGGAGCAGAAAGAGCGAGGAGTAGCCGATTTTTTGTTGGTCGATGAGGTTGGTTAGACACTAATATTGAGAACCTCCTAGTGCACAACTGCGCTTTGAAAAGCAACTAATGGCACAAGAGGTAGACAGAAACTAGTCCTAATTATGTCAAAAGATGAATAATTTCAAAACTCGTAAGCTTAACAACTTACAACATCGCGTCAGACTGTACACTAATGATTAGGTTTTTTCTTGACGCGCTCTTTAATATTGACATATTTTGCGTCGCTCATCTGTCTGGTTTCGTACATTGTCCGTATAAGCGCAATGCTTTTACCAAAGCCCACCACAATGTCGCAAGGGAGCATCCCATTTTTGTAAACGTCATTGCGTTCGTGAGTGCGTCTCTACGAGACGCACTCACGAACGCAATGACATATTAAATTTATTATTCGATGAAAGAATAAAAACTGAGATGTTCCCATCTCGCAATCAGGCTGAGTAGCATGGCCAATCCCAACACGGTTCGGTTAAGCCCAAAAAATAAAAATGTGTAGGTTGGATTGAGGAAGGAAACCCAACATTTTGCAGAGTTTATTGGGTTTCATTTCTTTCAACCCAACCTACAAATTAATTCACATTCAAAAAGCATCAACTTTATCTACTTTTTCCCAAGGAAGTTCTATATCTATCCTACCTACATGACCATAGGCAGCAAGTTTTCTATAGAAACCACCTTTAGTTAATGAAGGCAAATATCTTAAATTAAACTGTTTAATAATGCCTGCAAGGCGGAAATCAAAATGCTTTTCTAGAAGAGTCGTAATTTCTTCATCAGCAATTTTGCCTGTACCAAAAGTTTCCACTTGGACACTAACAGGTCTGGAAAGTCCTATAGAATAACTTAATTGGACTTCACATTCATCAGCCAGTTTTGCCGCTACAATATTTTTCGCTGCATAACGAGCAATGTATGCTCCCACTCTATCAATCCTAATTGGATCTTTGCCGCTCAAAGCTGAACCACTATGTTTAGAATATTCGCCATAAGTATCTATAGCATTTTTTCTACCAGTTAACCCAGAATGAGCCGCCGGGCCTCCTCGAATAAATGGCCCATCTGGATTGATAAATATTCTTGTCTGTTTATCTGGTTTAATATCTTCATCTTTAAACACAGGATAAATTACTGTTTCTCGAATATCATCTTGTAATTGCTGAAACTCCGGTTTTGATGGTTTATTTTGACTGGCAATAACTGTAATGCTATGGATTCTGTAGGGGCGGCGATTTTTATATTCAACTCCTACCTGAGTTTTGCCATCAGGAGTAAGATATGAAAGTATTTGTTTGCGTCTTACTTCACTAATTTGTCTAGCAAGTTTGTGCGCTAACCATATTGGTAGTGGCATGAGACTATATGTCTGATTGCAGGCAAATCCAAAAACTGTGGCTTGATTATTAACAGTAATTTTTTCTATATCTTCGTCAGATAAACTATTTTCATCAAATAAATGGGATTTCCCAAATGATAATTCTCTGAGACTTGTTAAAATGCTACAGGTTTTACCATTAAATTCTTTATGCTCATAACCTACTTGCTCAATCACCTGTCTAGCTATATTAGTAAAATCTACATTGGTGTTGGGTTCAAATCTGGCAGCTATAAAAACGATGCCTGTAGAGACTGCACATTCTGTAATTACTCTAGAGTATGGATCTTGCTGCAAAAAGCGATCGACGATCGCATCACTGATTTGGTCGCAAAGTTTATCAGGATGTCCCTCTGTTACTGATTCTGATGTAAACATGAAGTCTTTTTTCATAATTCACCTCGCCGATCGGATACAGATAGTTTTTTTTCGGGTAAATCATCTTGTTCCCAAAATATATAATCCTTGGTTATTTCATTCACTAACAGAGGCAGCAAAGCACTACTTCCAATCACCACACCATCAACAATATTTAGTGGTGTAATCTTCAAAAGACTCCTTAACGGAGGAAAAGTTATAGCCAAAATTTGTATAGCAAAAGAACCTGCGATCGCAGCATTTAAGTAAGGATTATTAGGCAATTTTTCTTTACTAAATATGCTATGTTTTTCTGAACGACAGCTAATTGTATGCAACAATTGCCCGCTAGTGAGACTCATAAAGGCGATGGTGCTTGCTTGGGGGCCAATGCCATATCGGAGGATGGCATAACCATAGGCTGCTAAGGTACTGACGGATAAGGTTGCGGATTCAAAGGCAGTTCTGCCAAAGTCAGAATTTTTAATAATTGGTTCGTCAGGGTTGCGGGGTGGCTGACTCAAAACCTCCGGTTCTGGTGCTTCCATTGCCAAGGATAGACCGGGGAAAATGTCAGTTACCAAATTCAGCCAGAGGAGTTGAATGGCATTTAAGGGTTCGCCTAGACCAAGTGCAGTGGCGGTGGTCATGACCATGATTTCGCTAAGGTTTGTGGCTAGCAGGAAATGCACGGATTTTCTGATGTTGTTGTAAATTGTCCGTCCCCGACTGACGGCAATCATCATGGTTTCTAGCCTGTCGTCTTCCAAAACGATATCTGCAACTTCACGCGCTACATCAGTTCCGCTTTTGCCCATTGCTACACCCACTTGTGCCGCCTTGAGTGCTGGTGCATCGTTAATCCCATCGCCGGTCATGGCAACTACTTTTCCGGTTGCTTGCAAGGCCTGGACGATTTGCAGTTTATTGCTAGGACTGATGCGGGCAAAAACATCTACTTTGTCGCTGAGTGCAATCAATGCTTCTGGAGTGAGATTATTTAGGTTAGTAGAATCGAGAATTTCTAATTGAGGATATCGATTCAATTCTAATTCTTTAGCGATCGCATAGGCGGTTGGGCTTTGATCGCCGGTTATCATTACTGTATCAATGCCCGCTTCATGGAAATCACCGATCAATTCTTTGGCACCTTTTCTAATGGGGTCAGCCATGCCCACAAGACCCAGCCAAATTAGGTCTGATTCATATTCATCATTTTTGCCGTTTTTAGCTTCATCAATATAGCTGTAAGCCAAGCCTAGCACCCGCAGCGCCTTCCCTGCCATGCGATCGTTTTCAATTGCGATCGCCTGCTTGTCTTCTTCTGTTAATGGCACTACTTGGCCGTTTTGCATCCATCCTTGGCATATCTGCACAACTTCGACGGGGTTGCCTTTAACAGCAACTATTTGCTGGTTTTCATGAGTTTGATGAATTGTACTCATGATGTTACGATTTTCCGATCGCAGGTTAGTTTGTAATATGGGATACTTCTGCCTGAGTTCAACGACATTCACCCCAGCGCTAATAGCCATGTGAATCAGGGCGTTTTCTGTTGCCGAACCTGTGACAATATATTCCTCGTCGCCCTGGAGGCTGACTTCACTTTCATTGCAGAGAAGGGATACATGAATCAGCTTTAACAGTTCATTGCAGGTATAAGGGTTAATCTTCACTTCCCCAGCGATAAATTCACCGTCAGATACGGTAATACTCTTGGTATTTATGTGTATCTCTACCAAGGACATTTTGTTTTCTGTCAGTGTTCCGGTTTTATCCATGCAAATTGTCTGTACTGAACCTAAGGCTTCCACTGCACTTAAACTGCGGACGAGGACGTTATTTTTCCTCATATCTTGGATGCCTAAAGCCAGCGTTGTAGTGGCAATGGTTGGCAACCCTTCTGGAACCGCAGCCACCGCTAAGGATATGGATGATTTGAGCATTTGCACTAAACCATATCCCCGCAATACTCCCATAACAAAGACCAGACCGCAGATTCCCATACCAATTAAAACTAGTTGACTACCTACTTCATCTAGTTGTCTTGCTAGGGGTGTCTGGATTGCTGTTGCTTCACCAACCATTTGCTGGATTTTACCCATTTCGGTAAATTTCCCTGTGGACACAACCGCAGCTAGTCCTTGACCCCCGGTAACTAAAGTCCCTTTGTAGATCATGTTTAGGCGATCGCCTAATGGAATATCTTCTCCAGTCAGAGATGCAGTAATTTTGCTAACGGGAATACTTTCTCCAGTCAGCGCAGATTCATCAATACTGAGGTTATCGGCTTCAACGAGTCGGGCATCTGCTGCTACATAGCTGCCGGATTTGAGAAATAAAATATCTCCTAAAACAACATCTTGTGTAGGGATTTCTATCTGCTTGCCATCTCTAATTACCCAAGTTGATGTTTGTTCGTGACTTTTCAGGGAATGAATAATTTTTTCTGACTGGCTTTCTGTGGTATAACCAATAGCCGCATTCAAACCAACAACACCCATAATTACCACAGCATCAATTACTCCACCCGTGATAATAGAAACTCCGGCGGCGATACCCAGTAAAGCTACTGGGAGAGATTTGAACTGGTCAATTAAGATGCTTAGATCGGAACGAGTTGCTGTTTGGGCTATAACATTCGGGCCATATTTGTTGAGGTTTTCTGCGGCAGATTCACTAGATAGTCCTGATATTTTTGAGGTGTTTAATGTACTAACAACGCTATTTGCCGCAATTAAATGCCATTTTTCTATCTTTTGTTCGGTGGGATTAGCAATTGTTTTATTATCTGCTAATTTTTCTGGCTGAGACTTTCTGCTCTCTTGTTGATAATCTAATAATATTTTTTCAATCAAAGAGGCAATTTGTTCGTGACTCTTATCTGGATTATAACTAACTAGTATATTGCTTGTTAATGGGTTAGCAAAGACATAATTTATGCCTGCTTGTTTGGAGAGCGATCGCTCCAAATATTCTTTCAAGCATGGCGAACGATAAAGTTCCTTTACTTTGTATCTAGCTCTCCCTTTTATACTGGTATGTATTGCTTGAATCACAGCAACCTTTGCTCCTGTAATGCCTTGACAATATAATAGATAATAGTCAAAGCTACTATATTCTTATTATAAGACTAGCTTAATCTTTTAAATAAATTTTCATCTACTTTGCTAGTTATTTATTGAGCTTGATAGCTCTACATCATCTAAATTATTAAGTTTAATAAAGGCATCAAAGGCATACCAAGCTAACGTATACCAAGGAATTTCTTCGAGTTCAATACCCTTATCTAGCAATTGGTGCATGGCAAGCGCTCCTAATCCCATAGGTAATAGTAACCGCAAATCAACAACACCGTTAGTCATTCGCCCCACATCACCATTCAAGTCAGACACCACATTTATTAAATCTCTAGCAACCTCAGATTTACTATCCCTTAAATAAGTTTGGACATTACTATAATTAAATTGTTCTCTTTTTTCATGAATGAGATCAGTATTGACTTCCGCAGCTATATTATCAAAAATCTCTGCTGTTTCTGCAACTGCTTCTTTACATCTTTCAGATATAATAATTCCCTCTTTGATAAGAGTTTGCACAACAGGTTGTTTCACTGCGGCTGCAACAGAAAAAATTACAGGTGAAAAAACTATGTCAGTTAAACTATCAAAAATTTCAGCTACATTAACTTCTTGCAAGTCAAATATAGATGTCATCTAAAATTTTCCTCCGAAAATAGATTAGCAATTTTTTGTTCCCTGCGATGCACTGAGTTTCGACTCCATTCGACTGCACTACTTCTCTACGAGAGGCTGCGCTCTAAGCGCAGCTATGCCGCAGGCTTTACGACTACGCTCAGTACAAGTCAGGGCAAGTCGCTCAACTACCGCCAATCGTTGTGTTCCCTTGCAAGACAAGATACGTCTAAATAAAAGTGTAGTTAATCCAATAGCTAGATTCCTCAGCCTAAAGTTACAGAGGCAGTTTAAATTTAGTTGAGTGCGAAAATTATAAAATATATGTCTAAAGAAATAACGCTACATTCGTATTTCTATGCCTACAAGTTGTGCACACACAAAGCAGTGGCTCTCAACCAATATCTCTAGAGATATAACTAAAACAGCTAATTTTATGAGAATTCCGCCTCTAGGCTCACGCAATTAAAACTAAAAAGGTTAATACTAAAAAATAACTTTACCAATCTTAAATCTGATTGTAATCAAAAATTACATTCCAGAAAAAGCAAATAGAGAAAATAGTAAAAGCAATGGCAACTTCTACAGACCGCGATCAACAGATTCAAAAGCTACGTGAATTAATCAAAGATATTGATTATGGTATGTTTACTACAGTCGATGATGATGGTAGTTTGCATAGTTATCCCATGTCAAAGAGTGGTGAGATTAATTCTGAGAGCATACTATGGTTCTTTACTTATGCTGGTTCCCATAAAGTAACTGAAATTGAACACCATGAGCAGGTCAATGTTAGTTTCTCGTCACCCGAACAGCAGCGATATGTTTCTATCTCAGGAACAGCACAACTTGTGAAAGACCGCAACAAAATGCGAGAATTATGGAAACCGGAACTTCAAACCTGGTTTCCTAAAGGACTGGACGAAGCCGATATTGCTTTGCTCAAGGTGGATATTAACCAGGTTAATTATTGGGATAGTGCATCGAGTTTTAAGCCACAAACAATTAGTTTTTGACACCAACAAGGCTCTAATTAATTCGTAATTCGTAATGACTGGAGTTTAGACACACAATTGCAATCATTGATGAGCTTGTGAAATGCTTACGACGGTAACTGAACTTCTTGTACTGAGTGCAGTCGTAAAGCCTGCGGTATAGCTACGCTTAGGGCGCAGTCTCTCCAAGTGTTGTATGTAGAAGTGTGGTCTACATCTACGCTAAAATGTGATATTCCCATTCTGAAATAATGGCAATTGAATCACTTGGGTTTTGGCATTATCCAGGTTGGACAAGGAAATGCCCAATAACCTAATACTGCGATTCTCCAGGTCAATTGATAAAAACAGCGTTTTGGCTATCTCAAAAATCATAGAGAGTTCGCTGATTGAAGCAAGCATTGTCTTACTGCGGGTTATCTGATGATACTGCGAGTTGGCGATCGCAGTCTGCAAATTCAAGGTGGTAGTACTCAACTTGCAACCGCATTTGCAGCTAGGCTCATAGTATTGTATCTACGAGTTTGTGCTTAACCTTCACTAATCAACTGTAACAACACTTCCGTTGATATCTTGCCACTCATCTCAGTACCTTCTAATAGGCTGTCTGCCAAGTCTCGCTTGTGCTGATGCAATTGCACAATCTTTTCTTCAATAGTATCCTTTGCTACCAAGCGATAAATTGTCACCGGGCGTTGTTGCCCGATGCGATGGGCGCGGTCTGAGGCTTGGTCTTCCACTGCGGGATTCCACCAAGGATCTGTATGGATGACATAATCAGCCGCAGTTAGATTAAGTCCTGTCCCCCCTGCTTTGAGACTAATCAGAAAGACATCCCCTGAACCAGCTTGGAACGCATCTACCCGTTTTTTGCGCTCTGCCACTGAAGTACTGCCATCTAGATATTGATAATTAATACCTTGCTGTTCGAGGTAATCGCGGATGATGTGCAAATGGTCAACAAACTGACTAAACACTAACGCTTTATGACGATTTTCCAGTAGTTCACCTAGCACCTCACCAAAAAGTTGCAATTTGGAACTGGGTAATTCAGTACCAGGCATCACTAAGCTAGGATTACAGCAAGCGCGACGCAGTTTCATAATCTCAGCTAAAACCTGCAAATGTTTCTTTCCTGCTTCTGCATCACTTTCGGTCAGTTTAGATATTGCTTGACGGCGCAACGCTTCATAAAACGCTTTTTCTTCTCGACTTAACTCTACATGAAGGAGAATTTCGGTACGAGATGGCAACTCTTCTAACACCTGATTTTTTGTCCGCCGCAACAGAAATGGTTGAATAAGTTTTTTGAGTTTATTACGTGCAAGTTTATCTTGATATTTTTCAATGGGGGTAGCAAAGCGTTGATTGAAGCTTTCAAAAGAACCCAATAACCCAGGATTAATAAAGCGGAACAAATTCCACAACTCACCCAGGTGATTCTCAATGGGAGTCCCAGTAGTCAGCAACTTAAAATTAGATTTTAGGTTCATGGCTGCCTGAGAACGTTTAGTGGTCATATTTTTAATTGCTTGGGCTTCATCTAGCACAATAGTTTGCCACTGTATCTGAGCAAGCATTTGCGCTACTTCTTCTTGTTGTAATAAACCATAGCTGCATACCAACATATCTAAAGGTTGTAAACCATCCAGTAATTTTTGGCGGTTAGCACCAGAAAATTGAATAATATTAAGAGTTGGGGCAAACTTCTGGGCTTCACTCACCCAATTCATACATACAGAAGTGGGGGCAATAATTAGGGTTGGGCCTTCATGGGCATTTCTGAGAATGACCGCCAATGCTTGCAAGGTCTTACCGAGTCCCATTTGGTCTGCTAAACAAGCACCCACACCCCAATGTGCTAGCCGTGCCAGCCAACAGAAGCCTTCCATCTGGTAGTCACGTAGTTCTGCTTGAAGGGTAGATGGCAGTTCCGGCTGGAGGTTTTGCACCTCCTTGAGACGCTGGATATGTGTTTTCCAGTGTTTATCTGCTTTTACCTTACCTACCTCATCGACAAAATCTTCTAACCCTAATGTTGCCAATGGGTGAAAACGAATACCTTTACTATGTTTTTCCGAAAACATCCGCAATTCGTCGAGGCGTTTCCGAAAAGCTTGAGTTAAAGCCAAAAATTGACCATCACCAAGGGGGATAAATCGGCTGGGGGTTTTCTCTAATAGTTCTAGTAGTTGCTGCATATCTAGCACTAGGTCGTTATTCAATTTCAACTCCCCTGTGGCTGCAAACCAGTCTTGCTGACGTTGAATTGATAAATTAAAGTCTTTCAAGTCGGCATTATGGCTAACACGCAGTTTTTCTCCTTGTGGCCATTCTATGACTACGTTATTTCCCAGCGTTTGCAGTTCTAGCAGCAGTTCTAAACAGTCTTCGGGATCGTCTATAATCCATTCACCATCTTGTTCTTCAGTTCGAGTCAAGGTAGTGCAGGCGGCTACAGCGTCTTTGGCCAGTTGCTTCTCTTCAGACAGATTTCGTCTGGTTTGGAGACGTTTACCGTCAATCTCGGCAATTACAGTTTCACCACCTGTACCAGGACGGTAGTAGGGGCCACCTTGGGCAAAGGGGCGCGACAAAAGGCTGATTTTCAAGCCGGCATTGGCAGGTAAAAGATGAATATGGGGTAGAGTCTGGGCGGGTACTTCTTCTGCACCTTCTGAACCGCCACCAATGTCAGAATGTACGGTAACGATACCAGAGACGGCATTTATGGCTGCTAAAACTTGTTTCTCTGCGATCGCAGGCACATTTAATTTATTATCTATACCAATAATCTCTGCAATGCGTCTGTGTTCGGCAGTAATTTCAATGACTTTGATGCGGGTTGGAGTTTCTTTGATATGCAGAATATTTTGTGATTCTGGTAATTTGGGAGAAAATTCCAAAGTGAGACGACCAAGTTTTTCTTTTTTAACTAGTAGTTCTGGTTCTCCTTTAACAATTTCTACACGGATAGTAGGTGTATCTTCCCAAAAAACCAACGGGTGTCCAATTAAAGCAGAGATGGCTTTTTCACCGAAGGTATAATCAACTTTGCCGTAATAGCCATCACTATATGTCTCAATACAACTACATACCCGCATATCTTGGGGTGTGATGTAATCAAACTCAGATAATGCACTGCTTAGACGCTTGAGGGCTATGGGGCGACCTTTACTCCATTCTCCTTTGGCATTAACTTTTTGTTCTCGTGGTTGCAAGACACATCTGCTGGGATAGAAGGTTATGAACCATGCTAAACGCAGTTCCGATTCTGGTTTTCCTGGTGTTTGTGGTTCTTTTTGGAGATTTGCCAGAGCATTGAGGCACATTTCCCAAGCTTCTTGGGGTCGAATTAAGTCTACGATGGTTTGGATATTGCTATCTTCTCGCAGTGCCTCTGCTAGTTTATTATAGTTACTACTTGGTTTGAGCCTGGATAGAAGTTCTGCGGTTTCCATTGCCAACCAGTGATAACCGGAGGCGAGCGATCGCCGATACAATGGTTCTAGTAAATTAGGTAAGCGTTTTTTAGCACTCTCAGCATCCATCCAGTAAAGGCATAGCGAGCAAAACAAGGTTTGTAAGCTATTTTCTTCTTCCACGGAAGAAATATGACCACTGACTACAAATTGTTTTTGAGTAATATCACCTTGGTGGACTTGCAGTACCATTTTCAGTCTGCCATAAGTGAACCTGAGCCAATGATCTGATTGACGGGACATCAAACTGGTATATTCTTCTGCTTCCCGGAGGCTTTGCGCTGAACCATCTTTTAAAAGTGCGAGGATAAAAAATAAGCCCCCAATTGTATTGAAATATATTTGGCGTTTGCCTGTAGCCTTTTTGATGGCTTTCAGTGCATCTTTATAATATTTGATGGCTTGTTCATTATCACCCCGCAGAAAACTTAACCAACCCCAAAAGATCGCAGCATTATTTTGATATTCATTTGATATCCGCCCCAGACTTTCTTGTGCTTCTTGGGTACAACTCTGTAACAACAGTTGTTCTGTCAAAATCAGATGTAGATAATCTGAGCAATGTTTTCCAGGTGTAGAGCATTCTTCTTCCAGCAGCATCAACGCATCTTCAGACGCGGATAATTTTAAGGCTGAATTGAAGAGGATACTGGATATACCACTTTCATATAATCCTTGTGGTAGGGTGTTAAACCAATCTGCATCAAATGGATTATTGTATATCTGCTCAAAGATATCTTCTATTACTATTTTTTCTTCGCTATCACTGTACTTCTGATAAGCTTCAATTTGCTGATTAATAAAACTAAGGTCTTGACGATAAATACCAATGCGGATTTCTCTGATACACTGGCGTAAGTTGTAGAATATCCGAGAATCTCTGTTCCAGTGAGTACGTATTGGTAGCTTTTCCTCTACTGCTGTGACGAGGATTTCAAACTGTCCGGTTTGTACAGCATGACGAGTAGCAATTTCTGTGAGTAACGGATGACATTCAGCACCTTGCCTGCTTTCTTGTATTAACAAGCCTGCTTTTAACAATTTATCAATTTGGAAACTGAGGGTTTTAGTAACCCAAGGTTTATTGTTTTCATCTAAAGCGTCAATTTTACTAAGACAACTTACGAATGAATTTTTGTCTATCGGTGCATAAATTACCGAAAATAACTGGATAATTTTTTGTATGGAAGGATGTAATTTGAAGTATTTATCCGCAAGTTGTATTTGTAATTTTGTGGTATCAGTTGCTAAATTAATCATACTATTGGTCTGTTAAGTGAAGTTTGAAGGGTAAAGGAACGAACCACAGAGGCGCAGAGGGCACAGAGTTAGAGAAAAAAGAGATGTTTAAGAAGTGTCTCACCCGTCAAAGTTAGCTTGACAGACTACTATTTATTCAGTTCTTTAAATAATTCCATTAATTTACGTTTCCGTCCATGAGCCGCTTCTAGTTGTGAGCGATAAGCAGACCATTCAGCTTTTTGTCCTAGTTGGAGATACGCAGATTTTGCTTTTTTGAGCCAATTAACCGCAGCGTCATAACGGTCAGCTTTTCCTTGTTCCATTATTGGTTCTGCCCGTCTGCGAGCGTTATCAATTACCCAATCTGGACGATGGGAAACTGCTGCATCCATGACTCGATGAACCAATTCTGAACCATACTCTAATTCTTTCAATCCATCCCGCAAAATCCGCTTGACATGAGAGCGGAAAGGTGATGTGTCAATTTTGCTTTGGCGGGTAGAAGGCTGTTTTGTTTTTGGTTTTGGCAAGTCTATCAAACTGACAAACTCATCAATATCATCAATTATTTCTGGTCTATTTTCCACCAGTTCTTGCAGTAATCGCTGAGTTTGAAGAAGATCGAGGCGATTTAATAACTGTTCTAGTGTTGGACGTTCTTCAATGATCTCTGATTGACGCGAACAGCTTAATAAGGTGGCAACAATATGTTTGCACCAACCATCATAATCATAAGGACAGGTACAACAAGCTGAGGTAATTCCACCTGCATCAAAACGAATACTGACTTGATATGGTGTAATTTCGCCGCCTTCTACCTCTGCTTGAATTAGATTACCGCGTTTTTTGAGATTGGCGTTAGCGAAGCTCACCGTTCGCGTAGCGTTCCGCAGGAAAGGTATCGCACCCTTGCGGTAATATTCTTCACCACGACTATAGGATGAAGCGTTGGAGTTATGACGGATTATTGCTTCAGAAATTCCTGGAATCGACATAGCACCCAAGTCTTTTCTTTTTAGCTTACGCTTAAACTGCCTTTATTTTCTCTTGTGTCTGCATTCCACTAAAATTCGATATCCGTGAATGAAATTGATTCAAGTCGAATAGCCAGGAAATCAAAAGCATTCAAGACAAGTACGATTCGTTACAATACTGCTCGGTTAAGCCCAAAAAAGCACTCCGAGGTAGGTTGGGTTGAGGAACGAAACCCAACATTTTCAGGGCTTTGTTGGGTTTCACGACCTTCAACCCAACCTACAAATCTTCAAAACCTACGCAGTATTGCGATTCGTTATCGCCTTATTTGAACGAGAAAACACGGCGTATCTGGACAGCAATTGAAGCCCGAAGCTTGGGTGGGGTGGGGAGGTATCAGTCAGGTTGCGCTCGCAACTGGACTATCCCGGACTACAATCCATGCTGGGATACGGTTATCGACTCTACCAGGCTTATGTTCAAAGCCATATTAATGCAAAAAATCTCAATTACTTTTTTTGTCCAAAGTCGAATTGCTAAAGTTGGTAAAGAAAGCTTGGAGTAATTTATCATCTATTTCCGGCCAGCGAATGGTGGTATCTACAAGTCCATTGAGGGTATTTTGGCAATCAAATTTTAAGCTAGATGTTGCATTGGACTCTGAAGATGTATTGTCTTCAGCCAGCGATATAGCTGAATATAAAGCGTTATCAGTAGAAATTTGGTTACTACGAACTAGTTCAGCTTGCCAATCCTCATCGGAAAGCTGTTGTAGTGGGTAGCCCAAAGAGCGGATGCAGTTAATGAATTGACTCCAAGGAGCAGAATGAGAACTAATTAGATGGAAGGCTTTGCCCAAAGATTCTGGCTGCTGCGACAGGTTGATTAAGGCTTTGGCGAGATAGTCAACAGGTGTAATTTCTATCAAACTGTTCATCTCTGGCGCACTTTTTAGTTGAATGCAGCTTTTGATGAATCTGTAAAACATATCATTTGAATTCCAAACGCCAGTTTGACTGTGCCATGTTATTCTACCAAGCCTGTAGATACTGCAAGGCAACCCGCGATCGCGTGCCATCATGACAATCTTTTCTGCCACCCATTTACTTTGGGTATAGCCTCCAACAAGTCCTTGACTGTGTTCCAGAGGATCATTTTCTTGAACAACGTCTAATTTGAAATACTCATCTGAGGCGAAAACGCTAACAGTAGAAATGAAATGCACAGGTTTGATTTTGATTTGACTAGCTAATCTCAAGACTTCCTCAGTTCCACCAACATTTGCTGCTTTCAACAAAGCGTATGGATAAACATGATTTACCAAAGCGCCATTATGGTAAATTAAGTCAATTCTCCTCGCCATGAAGTGAAACTGCTCATCACCAAGACCCAGAAGCGGTTGAAATAAATCTCCTAATACTGGAATAATCCGCGAGTTAAAAGATTCTTCCCAAAGTAAATAAGCTTTCAGGGTTTCTTGGAGG
>NNBV01002694.1_pt1 | contig 14310 bp, 14 predicted proteins | sample 1173771 | NCBI WGS metagenome assembly NNBV01 (sample SAMN07173938, study PRJNA388173) | plant metagenome | isolation source: symbiotic tissue sample KVS11 | place: Norway: Troms, Kvaloya island
ATACATAGAGGTACATGAAACCATTCCTGATCTGATCCGCTTTTCATTACAGCAGGGCATCAATTACAAATTACTGAAACGCTATAATCCCTGGCTTCGCGAAGAACGATTGACTATTAAAAAAGGCAAGAGTTTTAAAATTGCTATTCCTGTTTAGCACTAATCTCACCGTATTCTAAAAAACAGCACGTGTTATGCGTCCTTATATTTTATCTGAAACCAACTGGAAGCACATCAAAGATGCTTCGTTTGAAGTAGCTATACTGCCATGGGGAGCATGTGAGGCACACAATTATCATCTGCCTTACGGAACTGACATTATTGAATCTGATCTTATTTCAGCAGAAGCGGCAAGGCTCGCTCATGAGCAAGGTGCGAAAATCATTGTATTGCCTCCTGTTCCTTTTGGAGTGAACACCGGACAATACGATGTGAAGCTGGACATCAACATGAATCCAAGTACACAGTTTGCCGTATTGCGCGATGTGATTGAGGTGCTCGATCGTCAGGGAATTCATAAACTCATTATTCTGAATAGTCATGGCGGCAATGATTTTAAAACCATGATCCGCGAACTGGGTTTGAAATTTCCAAAGATGTTTCTTTGCTCCTGTGATTGGTTTAAATCCATCGATCAAAAAGAATACTTTGAAAACAAAGACGATCATGCGGGAGAAATGGAGACCAGTTTGCTGATGTATCTGCGTCCTGATCTTGTGCTTCCATTAAATGAAGCCGGAGACGGGGCATCAAAAAAATTCAGCTTCAGTGCCATTCGCGAGGGATGGGCATGGGCCGAGCGAAAGTGGATGCAGGTAACAAAAGATACAGGCGTAGGTGATCCGCGCAAAGCATCAGCAATAAAGGGAGAAAAATTTTTCAAAGCAGTAACACAAAAAGTAGCGCACTTCTTCTATGAAGTAGCCAAAACAAATTCATCCGATTTTTATCAATAATAAATATGACTGACAATAAACACATGGAAGCCATTCTGCAGGCTACCGAATACATACGAAATCATGGTATAGATGCACCAGAGGTGGGTGTAATCCTTGGAACAGGTTTAGGAAATCTGTTTGTGAAAGAAATCAAAAACCCGATTATCATTAACTATAATTCTATTCCGCATTTTCCTATCTCCACTGTGGAGTATCATAAAGGGCAATTGATCTATGGAGATATCAAAGGAAAAAAAGTGTTGGCTATGCAGGGCCGTTTTCATTATTACGAAGGCTATAGCCTACAGCAAATCACCTTACCTATTCGCGTAATGAAGATGCTGGGTGTTGAACATTTATTGATCTCCAATGCATCGGGCAATATGAATCTGAAATGGAAAAAAGGTGAGATGATGCTCATTGATGATCATATCAACTTTCTTCCTGATAATCCGTTGCGTGGAAAAAACCTGGATAAGTTTGGCCCACGCTTTCCTGACATGAGTCAGCCATATTCCAAAAAACTGAACGATAAGCTTTTAAAAATCGCGAAGGAGAAAAAAATAAAACTGAACGTAGGTGTTTATGCAGGTGTGATGGGACCTAATCTTGAAACACGTGCAGAGTACCGCTTCTTACGATCCATTGGCGCTGATGCCGTGGGGATGAGCACGGTACCCGAGGTAATAGTTGCCAATCACATGGGGCTTCCTTGTTGCGCTATCTCCGTATTGACTGATGATTGCGATCCGGATAACCTGAAACCAGCCAACATCAAAGAGATAGTGAAAGTGGCAGGCAAGGCAGAAAAGAAGTTGACAGAGTTGTATGTGTCATTGATAAAGAAGCTTTGATGAAATTTTATAGCCAGGTCATGCAACCTTAATTGAGATGTTGCTGTCTTACATGCAAAATCCAACACCATGAAGACACCACATCTCCTTTTCCTGCTTTCAGTTATCTCTATCGGAGCTGCTGCACAAAATAAAAATCAGGATTTCCATCTGGATAAAGAATACAAAGTAGCTGCTTCGGGCACACTGAATCTATCTGCTTCAGATGCTAAAGTGCAGATCACCGGATCAACCCGAAAGACTGCTCATGTGAAAATAGACAGGGAAGTGAATACCAAAGGATTAACTTTTGGCAGCGAGGAATTTCGTGTAGATGTGGAAGAGAAAGAAGGCAGCCTGGAAATCAAAGAATATCATCGCTCGGTAAATGTGGGTGTAGTGGGTTATCACTATGAAAAATATACCATCGTAGTGGAGATTCCCGAAGGAATGAGTTTACGTGTAAAGGGAGATGATGGTGACTACCTGATCAGGGCTGTACATGGAGCGCTGGATGTATCTCTTGATGATGGCGATCTTGAATTGATTGGCTGTAAAGGAAGTGATTTTAAATTCCGATTAGATGATGGCGACATCAAGATGGACGAAGGAAGAGGAAGTCTTGAAGTAGATGCTGACGATGCGGATGTATTTATTCAAAAAGGAAGTTTCACTTCCATTTCTGCTAAGATGGATGATGGTGATTTCATCGTTCAGACATCACTGACTGATAATGGTGATTACTCCATCGACTCACAGGATGGGTTAATTTCGCTTACTGTACTTGCCGGTGGCGGCACATTTGATATTCGTCATGATGACGGGCGTGTACTGACCGAAGGAAATTTTAAAGTAATCGAAGAATCGGAAGACCGGACACAACTCTCGCTTGCTAAAGGAAAGGCGAAGGTTGACATCCGGGCAGATGATGCCCGTGTGAGATTAATCACTCAATAGAAAATAAAAATCCCCGTAGTTAAAAAACTGCGGGGATTTTTCATGTAGTAAATACGCGTGCGTCTCACTTATACATCACACACCATCACGGCTGCCTTCAGTGCCGCTAGTTTGTCTTTATTCTCCTTGCTTGACGGAATGAATTCCTGCGCTACAAATCCTTTGAAGCCAGTTGCGACTATCGCTCTCATGATGGCCGGATAATATAGTTCCTGATTCTCATCTAACTCATGACGGCCCGGTACACCCCCGGTATGATAATGGGCAATGTATTTATTGTGCTTTTTTATTGTTGCGATTACATCTCCATCCATGATCTGCATGTGATAAATATCGTAGAGCAACTTGAATTGTTCGGAGCCTAGTTTCTCACATAGCTTCACTCCCCATTCGGTATGATCGCACTGATAATCTTTGTGATCCACTTTACTGTTGAGCAATTCCATCACCACTTTAATATTATACTGCGCAGCAATTTTCATTACCGGCTCCAGACCTCTGGCACAATTCTCCAGTCCTTGCTCTGAGCTTAGTCCGTTGGCATTACCACTAAAGCAAATCACATTTTGCAACCCTGCCTCGGCTGCTTTCGGAATATTGATTGAATAATCTTTCAGCAATTGCTCATGAAGTGTTACATCATTGAATCCTTTATTCAACCCAAAAGAAGCTGCGTAACCCATGGCGCAGGTCAATCCATGCTTTTGCGCTATAGCCCATTCATTGGGTTGCAGCAACTCTACCGACTTAATACCAATTTCTTTCGCAGCAATTACCAGTTCCTCTAAGGGTATTGAGCTATAACACCACTTACATACCGAGTGATTGATGTTACCTTTTAGTTTTTTATTCTTTGCCTCTACATGAGAAAGTGCAGGCAGCGATAGGGAAGCCATGGTTCCTGTGGCAATACTTTTAAGTGCTTGTTTGCGATTCATTTTTTCAGAATAGTTTGGGCAGACTATTTACGATTTTTCTTCCGAAATCGAATGAATTGACTGAAAATTATGAAGAATGGTGAATTAAACGTCAAAATCACACTTCTGAAAACACAAAAGGAATTTATTGCACTTTTTTAACCAGGCGGCAAACGCTTTTGCCATCGCGATTGAAGTATTCCACTACATCCATGATGGACTTGACAAGGCGAATACCTAATCCTCCCTTGCGTTTTTCATTTACCAGATTATCCAGACCTGGCGTGCTGAACTGGTTGATATCAAACATGGAGCCGTTATCCACGATTTCAAAAACAATCTGATCTACATCTGTAGTTACGGCCAGTTCTAAAATATGATCAGGATTACAATGGTGAGCATGAATCATCAGGTTGGAACACATCTCATCCATAGCAAGTACAATGGCACTGATCTCTACATCGGACATACCCTGCCCCTTCAGCGACTGTCGGATAAAGTCGCGTACTCCCTTGAGGTTACTCAGGCTGCAGCCGATGTTATACTGATAGTTCATTCAACAACTGTTTTGCCTCTTGCTTAGTGGGGCGAATATGAAGCAACTCTGCCAAACCTAAAATGGAAAAAGTATTCTCTACTTTTTCTTTCAGGCCAAACAACACCATTTGCACGCCTTTGTCTTTGAATTCCTCTATGTATGACATAAAGACACCCAAGCCGGCCGATGAAATATATTCCAGTGCAGTGCAATCCACGAGAATTTTCGAAAACCCTTCCCCTACGCTTTTGGCAATGGCCAGGTCCAATTCAATAGAAGAGCTTGCATCAATTTCGCCTACTACGGCAATAATATCAGCACCTTCTTCCTGCAATCTTTTAATGTGAACCATGTGTTATTAACGATTATGCTTAGTTAAAGTTTGTTTGTCTGTTTTTAATTCCACTCAGGTGAATTTTACAATCATGGTGGTGTAGTCATCATTGATCTCATCCGTACCCGAATATTCGTACAGCCTGCGAATGAGGTGATCCTGAATTTGCTTAGGAGTCTGATCTTTTACTTCCATGATTACATCACGCAGCAGGTCATTTCCGAATTCATCGCCTTTCTTATTCTTCGCTTCGGTTATTCCATCGGTATAAAGCACCATCATATCACCGCTTGCATAGCTGATCTCGTTGGTCTCAATAAAGTTGCAGTAATCGCGGCTCTTGATCATGCCCAAAGCGGTTCCCTTATCCTTTAAATACCACGCTACATCGGTAGATGCTTTATAGTAAAGCACAGGGCAATGCCCGGCACGTGCATAGAAAATCTTTTTCTCTTTCGTGTCCACAACAAAATAGGTGGCCGAAATAAAAGAACCACGTTCAAGGCAATAAACCAATGCCAGGTTAGCCCGCACCATAAATTCTTTCGGATCTAATTCCTGTTGGGCAAGGCTGTGAAAAATTCCTTTCATCTGCGACATATGAAAGGCCGCAGTTGTTCCTTTTCCTGACACATCGGCAATGATCAACGCAACCTGATGCGCATTTACGCGAAGTGTGTCATAATAATCACCACCTACTTCATCTGCAGATTCGGAGAAGGCAGAAATTTCAAAATCCTTGTCGTTCTCAAGCCGGTTAGGCAATAAACTTTTCTGAACGGTTTTGGCAATCTTCAATTCCTCTTTATATCGTTCGTTCTGGAAGGCTTCTTCCATCAAACGAAAGTTCTCTATGGAGATACCGGCTTGGTTAGAGAAAGAAGAAACGATACGCGTCATCTCTTTTGTAAAGCCCTCCGGCAATTCTTTCAGCAAAGCAAGTGTACCTATGTTCTCACCTTTTACCAGGATAGGGAAAGCGAGCAACGATCTGAATCGCGTACCTCTGAACGAGGCCAGGTGTTTGGATAGATTTTTTGTTTTATCGCTACCCTGATCCAGTATCCCTTTGATATTGTTCACCTTCAGGTGCGATTGTATATCCTGCGCTTCCTTTTCAGAGATACGGTAGGTATATACTTTCGACTCTTCGTTCGATCCTTTTATCTCCAGCCATGCCGCATCGGCAAAAACAGAACTTACCGAGCTTTCCAGCAAAATATTATAAACACTCTCCTCATTCTGTTCGGTTTGTATGGACTGACTAATCCGTTGGAAATTGACAACCTCCTCCAGTTTTTGCTCGAACACTGAAGAGGTAGGCAGGTTGAATACAATAACCAGGAAGGAGAATACGCTGTATGTGATGACAAAAATGGCGAGTGCCAAAAAGAAGATATGTGAACCAAAAGAAACAAAGGGTATGGCCAGTCCTGCTTCTTTTATCTGCTCTTCAATTTTTTCAGAACCACTGGTAACAGTGAACATGAAATAACCCAGGTAAAAGAAAACCAATAAAAGCAAAAGAAGGCTGGTCCATTTCTGTTTGAAATTAAGATACGCCACCCATTTCATGTTTGCCGAAAGAACGAGCACCATGATGACCAGCGCAGCAATAATAAACTGGAAAACAGTTTCGCTAAACAACAGGTTGATGCTGTCATACATCAGCACACAAAACATGGTGATGTCAAATGCTACCCACAGGCGAATGAGCCATTTCGATTTCTGATATAAAATCAATCGCTTCCAGGAAGTGTACGCGGCCAGCAGGAAACTGATAAATAGAGCAAGGTTAACCTGGTAAACAAAATCAGAGAAAAGGATATTGGATAAAAGTTTCCCATTTCCAATCAAACCCATTAATAAACGTATGGACAGTGACACTACGGTTACCACCAATCCGGTCGCGAAAACTTTCCACAGTAAGTCAGTGAAATTAAGACTCTCGTCCCGCTCAATTTTAAACTTATAATAATAGAAAAGGCTGATTACATACACATCCATCATGATGCGCGGCAACCATCGCGGCACACCAGGATTAAGTCCTTTCCAATCGCTGAATAATACCGTTATATCCGAAAACACCAGCACCAGCCAAAAGGCTGCGGCTCCCAGAAAGGCGAGACGTGTGAGTGCTTTAGTGCGCATGAAGATCTACTAACCGATAAAAAAGAAGCCAATCACATGATTGGCTTCACAATAATAAGCAGGATTAGGCATTTTAGCCGAATTTTTCTGTTTGCTAAAATCCTTTTTTACTTTCTGCTGTAGTTAGGTGCTTCACGGGTAATGGCTACATCATGCGGGTGACTTTCATGTGCACCGGCAGCAGTAATCTTCACAAACTTTGCTGTCTTCAGTTTCTGTAAATCCTTAGCACCACAATATCCCATCCCGGCTTTCAATCCACCTACTAATTGATACAATACTTCGGACACCGCGCCTTTAAATGGCACACGACCGGAGATGCCTTCAGGCACTAATTTTTTGATGTCATCTTCAGCATCCTGGAAGTAACGATCTTTCGAACCATCGTCCATGGCTTCCAGTGAGCCCATACCACGGTATGACTTAAACTTTCTTCCTTCATAGATGATCATTTCACCCGGAGCCTCTTCTGTTCCTGCCAGCAATGATCCGATCATAATACTATCCGCACCGGCAGCCAATGCTTTTACAATGTCTCCTGAGAAACGAATACCTCCGTCAGCAATCACTTTGGTATCTGATCCGCGCAATGCTTTTGCAGATTCATATACCGCAGACAATTGTGGCAAGCCTATACCTGCTACAATACGTGTGGTACAAATACTTCCAGGGCCAACCCCTACCTTTACGGCATCCGCTCCGGCTTTCGCCAATGCTTTTGCGGCCTCTCCGGTTGCAATGTTTCCTACAATCAATTCAAGATCGCTGTATTTTTTTCTTACTCTTTTCGCTGCATCAATCACACCTTTGGAATGACCGTGCGCAGTGTCGATACTGATCACATCCACACCTGCCGTTTTCAATGCTTCAATCCTTTCTAGAATATCGGGAGTAACGCCTACGGCTGCACCTACTCTTAGTCTTCCGTATTCATCATGGCAGGCATTCGGTTTATTTTTCTTTTTCAGAATATCCTTGTAGGTAACAAGACCGGTGAGTTTGCCTTTTTTATTAACGATGGGAAGTTTTTCAATCTTATACTGCTGCAAAATCACTTCTGCTTTTTCAAGCGTGATATTTTCAGGTGCAGTAATCAGGTTTGCTTTGGTCATGATCTGATCGATCGGCATGGCCATGTCTTTCTGAAAGCGCAGATCGCGGTTGGTGATGATGCCTACCAGCATTCCGTTATCGTCAATGATAGGAATGCCACCTATTTTATGCTCACGCATTATTTTTTCTGCATCGCGCACAGTAGAATTTATTCGCAGCGTTATCGGATCAAGGATCAACCCGCTTTGTGAGCGTTTCACCTTGCGTACCTGTTCGGCCTGGCGTGCAATGGTCATATTTTTATGGATGAAGCCAAGCCCCCCTTCCAGCGCCATGCCAATCGCTAACTCAGCTTCCGTCACGGTGTCCATTGCTGCGGATACGATAGGAATATTAAGTTTTATGTTTTTTGTAAGATACCCGGCTGTGCTGGTTTCACGAGGAAGAACATCACTGTAAGCTGGAACAAGAAGCACGTCATCGTAAGTGAGGGCTTCATAGAGAAATTTGGATTGATCGAGAGCCATGGCAAATAAGTTAGGAACCGTTATTTGCCGGGCAAAGGTAAATCAAGTGTACCAGACTTGAACCACCTGCACAGTTAATAATTAATATTTCTTTCTGCAGGTGCGGGAACTTTTTACTTTTTCCGCTCATCGGCATAGATCACACCGTCTTTCATCACCAGCATAATTTTACGCAGGTCTGAAATATTTTTTGTGGGATCGCCTTTTACAATGAGCAGGTCAGCGACCAGATTTTCGCGCACACGGCCAACTTTATCAGCGATATGAAATACATCTGCGTTTACACTTGTGGCCGATTGCACCACTTTATCTGCACCAACACCATACTCCACCATCATTTCCAGTTCACGAACATTATCACCATGAGCAAACACCCCTACATCGCCACCGGCAACCAAAGTGACTCCGGATTGTACAGCTGCCTGAAAACTTTTTCTTTTTTGTTTGATGCGATCAGGTTCGGGGCCGGTTCCTTTCTTCCATCCCTTGTATTGCGCCACAGCATCACCGGCAGCCAGCGTTGGGCACAGCGCTACGTTTTTTTCTTTCATCAGTTGAAAGATTTCCAGTGTGCCTTCATCTCCATGTTCGATGGTTTCTACTCCGGCCAGAATGGCTCTGCGCATTCCTTCAATGGTTGAAGCATGCGCCACCGTAGGCCGGCCACTGCTTTTTGCTGTCTCCACTATGGTTCTTAATTCTTCTCCTGAAAAAGTAGGGCGAGCCTCTCCATTTTTTCCCCATCGGTAATCGGCATATACTTTAACAATATCTGCGCCTTTGCCAATCTGGTCGCGCACTACACGGATGAGATCATTGCCATCAGCCGGTTCTGCGCCTGGCATCACTTCAAAGTCGGTATCAAATCCTTTGGGACCATACGAACCTGTGGCCACGATTGCTCTGCCCGCAACCAGCATGCGTGGTCCTGGTATTACACCGTCATCGATGGATTTTTTCAAACCAACATCGGCATAGCCCGCTCCTTCCGAACCCAAGTCGCGCACGGTAGTAAATCCTGCCATCAAAGTTTTCTTTGCATGCACCGTAGCTCTTGCCACGCGGTATGCATCCGATTCTTTCAGCACCTGATCATCCCACGATGTTTCATTGTATGGATGGAGCAACAAATGCGAATGTCCTTCAATAAGACCGGGAAGCAGCGTGCAACCGGGAAGCTTAATTATCTCCACATCTGCCGGAGCTTTGATTGTATTAGAAGCACCAACGGAAACGATCTTATCTCCCTGAACAAGCACCGACCAGTTGCTGTGCATCTGCTCACCATCAAAAACCTGATCCGGCTGAAGCAGGTATCCTTTTGAAGGCTGAGCCATCAAGAAAGGATGAGAGAAAGCGAGGAGCAGAAGAAGTAAATAATAGTTGCGCATGGTAAATAAGGATGACAAGAAAGGTAAATGAATAGTGCTGATTTTAAAAAAGATATAATTAGCGCGCGCTACAAAAGCTGGTTTTAAAAAGAAAAGAGATACCTCTGTGAAGAAGATATCTCTTTCATTTATAATCAAACCGATTTATTTCAGATCGCCTTCAGGGCCGAATCATAATCGGGTTCTTGTCCTATGGCAGGAACGAGTTCGGTATATTTTACTTTGCCCTGCTTATCCAGCACTACAATGGCGCGGGCATACAGGCCGCTCAATCCACCATCAATCAATTGTACCCCATATTGTTTCCCAAAATCAGGGTTTCTGAAATCACTTAGTGTGATGACGTTATCAATCCCTTCAGCACCACAAAAACGTTTCATTGCAAAGGGCAAATCTTTGGAGATGCTCAGCACAACGGTATCGTTCAGTGAAGCTGCGCGCTTATTGAATTCACGTACCGAAGTTGCACACACATTGGTATCGATACTTGGAAAAATGTTTAGCACTACATTCTTTCCTTCAAAGCTTTTCGAGCTTACATCCCTCAGGTCATTACCAGTAAGTGTAAAGGCCGGTGCGGTGCTTCCTACCGATGGCAGGCTGCCGTTCGTGTTAACCGTGTTGTCTCCTAATTTTGTTTGTGACATATATCTAATAAATAGTTGAGTTGAAATTACCTGGATGTAAAACCTTTTAAGAACGAAAAGGTTCATCTAAGCCGGTCGGAGTCACGAACTAGTTTTTCGTCCTTTTTGATAAACCGAAGGGCAAGCCAGTTGAAAGCCACCGCTGCAAAAAGTAAGTAAAGCCCGAAGTCGTTTTCAATACTTACAAATTCATGTGCATTTTTTAGCATGCTGATAAACACTACTGCACACACCATGGCTCCGGCCAAAATCAGGCTATTGAGCATGCCTAGTTTCATCTGAAGCATTCTGTTTTCAAATTTTCTTATTTCCATAATGCAGATCGTAAGGGCTGCTACCACAAATACCGCGGTAAGAGAATAGGGGAAATACGTGTAGACCTTTGTTTCTCCACCCGCCGCTACACTCTTTTGCATCATGTGCAGCGGGTAAAGTGCATAGGCATTACCATCTGATGCTACGCCAATCATGATCGGCATTAAAATACTCCCGATTAAACTTAAAATTGCCAGTCCCAGAAATACAGTTTGAACTCTTTGCCACATAACTTTTTTATAAATTGCACCTCAAAACTAATAAATACAAAGCGAATTGAGTTGTCATGAGAAAGATCTTCCAATTATTCCTTGTTCTGCTTTCGGCAAGTAGTACTTATGCTCAATTACAAGGTGCCGACAGCCAGGCTAACTTAAGTTCTCTCTCCGGAGGCGGAGGTATGTTCCGCTCGTTTGATAATCGGGTTAAAGGAGTGGAAGGATCGCCTCTTCTGTTTGAAAAATATCTTTCCGGCAAAATCATGAATAGCAAAGAGGTTAATTCCACTGGTGATTAATGCGCTATTTCTTCCAAATCAGTTATAACGGAAAAAATTATCATGGGTGGCAATCGCAGCCCAATGCGCCCAGTGTACAGGAGAAAATTGAGAAGGCGCTCTTCACTATTCTAAGAGAAAAAATTCCAATCGTTGCCAGCGGCAGAACAGATACGGGTGTGCACTGCATCAAGCAATATTTCCATGCGGATATTGAAAAAAGTTTCGAGTTCGAAAAGGTGCAACTTCAGCTTAATATTTTTCTGCCCAAAGATATTTCCATTGTAGCCATCTTCCCGGTGAAGGAAGATGCCAGCGCGCGTTATGACGCTTTCGAGAGAACCTACCACTATCACATCACTAAAATTAAAGATCCGCTTAAGATGGGGATGGCTTATCACTATTTTAAAGAGCTGAATGTGCCAACCATGAACAAGGCAGCCGCGTTATTATGCGGTACTCATGATTTTCAGTGCTTTAGTAAAGTGAACACCGATGTAAACCATTTTATTTGTACTTTGAAAAAGGCGAAATGGAATGAAAAGGGAAATGTTTTGGTTTTCACTATCACAGGCAATCGGTTCCTGCGCAGTATGGTGAGGGCCATTATTGGTACGTTGCTGGATGTGGGCTCAGGAAAAATATCGGTAAAAGAATTTGAGGACATTCTTAAAAGTAAAGACCGAAAGAAAGCCGGCATGAACGCTCCTCCTGAAGGACTTTACCTGGTGGATGTAAAGTATCCTAAAAGAATTTTTATAAAATAGTGCTTCTGCTTTTAGAAGCTAATGATCTGATCAGTGGAAAAAGAAAAAGTAAGCAGCGGCAATATTATTGACTTTAAAGTGCTGGGGAGAATTCTCCAGTTCATCACTCCTTATAAAGGCAGATTCTATCTCATCGTTGTACTCACTATTGTATTGGGCTTTCTGGCTCCGGCCCGCGTAATGCTGGTGCAATACACACTGGATCATGATGTAGCCCATGGCGATTACCAGGGTATGGTAAATGTGATGATCCTTCTATTCGTTATGCTGATTGCACAATCCGGATTTCAATATGTACACACTTATTTATCTGGTCGCATCGGGCAGTTTGTTATCCGTGACATCCGCATAAAATTATATGAACATATCATTCGTCTGCGCTTAAAGTTTTTCGACAAAACGCCTATCGGCCGCCTGGTAACACGTACTATTTCTGATATCGAAACACTGGCTGATGTTTTCAGCGAAGGACTGGCTGCCATGGCTGGCGATTTATTACAAATCATCTTCATTCTCGTCTTCATGTTTTGGGAAGACTGGCGGCTGGCGCTGGTCAGCTTGTCCACTATTCCACTCATGCTTTTATCCACCTATGTGTTTAAGGAGAAAATCAAAGTTGCATTCAATGATGTGCGCAATGCGGTATCGAACCTGAATGCGTTCGTTCAGGAGCACCTCACGGGAATGTATATCGTTCAGATTTTTGGAAGCGAGAAGCGGGAGTATCAGAAGTTTGAAGAGATCAATAAAGAGCATCTCGACTCCAATCAGAAATCAGTTTTGTATTATTCAATCTATTATCCGGTAGCGGAAATCATTGCGGCTATGGGCATTGGGTTACTGGTATGGTACGGAGCCAAAGGAGTTATTAATTTTAAGGAAACAGGAATCACAGTGGGTACCCTGACTGCATTCATCATGTATGTGCAGATGTTTTTCCGTCCTATCCGCATGATTGCTGATCGCTACAATACGTTACAGATGGGCATTGTGAGTTCATCACGCATCATCAACTTACTGGATGACACCGAGCACCTGGTGCAAAATGGAACGCATGCTCCTGAATTAGTAAACGGTGATGTAAAATTTGATCACGTATGGTTTGCCTATAATGATGTGGACTATGTGCTGAAGGATGTTTCTTTTGAAATCAAACCGGGAGAGACCATTGCATTGGTAGGAGCTACCGGGGCAGGTAAGTCGTCTATCATCAACTTGCTCAATCGTTTTTATGAAATCAATCGGGGCACCATTACCGTTGATGGCGTTGATATCAAAGACTTTGATCTGGCATCGCTCCGTAAAAACATCGGCGTAGTGCTTCAGGATGTATTTCTCTTTTCGGATACCATTCGTAATAATATAACGCTGGGCAATAAGGAGGTGACGGATGACATGATTCTGCATGCTGCCGATCTGGTTGACGCGCGCAAATTCATTGAGCGGCTTCCGGGAGGATTGGATTATAACGTGATGGAGCGTGGAGCTACTTTATCGGTGGGCCAGCGTCAGTTGCTTTCGTTCATACGGGCAATGGTGTATGATCCCAAAATCCTGGTACTGGATGAAGCCACTTCATCGGTAGATCATGAAACGGAAGAGATGATTCAGGACGCAATTTCCAAAATGATGACCAACCGTACGGCCATTGTTATTGCCCATCGTCTTTCTACTATTCAAAAGGCCAACAAAATTGTGGTGCTCGACAGGGGAGAAATCAAGGAAGCGGGTCGTCATCTCGAACTGTTAGCCATTGACGGATACTACGCTCAACTTCATAAAATGCAATACAAGGAAGCCGTTTGAACTTGAACCTGGCGAGACTGGTCAGATAACGCAAAAGAGATTATATTTGCTTTAATGCGTTGCCCAAAACCAGCTCTTCTACTCCTTCTGTTGCTCGTGCAAGCTGGCTATTGCGTTGCGCAAGTCAGAAAAAGCTCACGAACTACTGGTTACAGAGTGCACAAGGTATCCCCCTCCAAAGCACGCATCATGTGCCCTATTTTTGTAGAGAGCAAATATCCTTATCAGGGCATAGGTATAAAAATGGGTGATCCATTTGCATTAACTTATAAATATTATCCTAGCAAACACTGGAGTTTTGTTGCTGACGGAGGAAAGGCTGCCAGTGGCTTATATAATAAATATTATCGCAATGTCTTTAATGGCTATATGCCTGATTCCCTTTCGGGGAAACAGGCAGTAAAGTACCTGGCGCACAAGGCAACCAGCGATTGGTTTATAGAGGCGAAGTTTCTCTATCAATGGGATGCCGAAAAAATATCCAAGGGTCTTCAGTTTTATCTGGGAGCAGGATGGCAATGGCGCAACACAACGTTACGCTATGACTATCTCTACGAAAATGGTCCGTTCGAAAATCAGTTCGGTAAGTTTACTGAAACCCGCTTCACTTATGGGCCGGTAGTTGTTGCTGGTCTGGAAT
>NNBV01002032.1_pt1 | contig 14288 bp, 8 predicted proteins | sample 1173771 | NCBI WGS metagenome assembly NNBV01 (sample SAMN07173938, study PRJNA388173) | plant metagenome | isolation source: symbiotic tissue sample KVS11 | place: Norway: Troms, Kvaloya island
AATTCAATTCCAAAATTAGAGTGCAATAGTTATAAGCAAGATTAATAATGGAAAAAAAGAACTATTATAAAATAGTCAAAGATTATTTTTCAGGTAAGCAATCACCTGAAGGAGAAAAAATGTTTGATAACTGGTTTTATCAAACCGATGATACTTTAAGCCCATCGGGGCTGGAAACTGAAGACAAGAAACGAGAAACAGGCGAACGAATAAAGGATAAATTGCTTCGTACTATCCGCACAGCCTCTCCTGAACTTCCTGATAATAAAAGATTCATTCCGCAATGGACCTGGTATGCAGCTGCCTCTGTAGTTCTCGTTAGCACTGTATCTCTGTTATTTTGGATGAACAAATCGCAATTTCCGGATTCATTAAGTAAAGCTGCTAATAATGAAATCTCCAACTATGCAGCGTACATAGAAAAAGTCAACAACACCAATCATAAAATAGTAATTACTCTTCCTGACGGCTCTGAGGTAAGATTGAGTGAAAAGAGTCTGATTCGGTATCCGGAATATTTCTCTGATAAAAGAGAGGTTTTATTAATAGGTGAAGCTTTTTTTCAGGTTGTAAGGGATACAACAAAAAGATTTATTGTCTCCACCGGGAAAGTGAAGACCATTGTTCTTGGAACTAGTTTTAATGTTAGAGCCTATAAGCATCAATCAACCATTGAGGTGTTGGTAGCAACGGGAAAAGTTTCTGTTCACAATACCGTTGAAAACACATTGGTCACCTTGCTTCCCAAACAGAGAGCTGTTTTTGAAGAAAGGGCTGCCATTCTCAGAAAGGATACAACACTGGTAGCTTATGATCAGCAATGGAATGAAAAAGATGGAGAAACCATTTTTAGTGACCTTCCTCTGATTATGGCAATTGAATTACTCCATCAGCGATTTGGTGTCAGTGCCGTTTTGGAGAATGATAATTTAAAGAATTGTAAAGTCAATATCACGCTGAAGGATAAAACGGTAAGCGAAATTATGGAAGACATCTGCAATCAGACAGGTTCTAAATGTTTGCTTCAACAGGAACAATATGTTTTTTCTGGTAAAGGATGTCAGGTACGGTGATGGACGAGACACAGCGTAGCAATAAAAAAACTTATTATATAGACTAACACATGTGTTTTCGTAGCGTTCTAATTATACCACTATTTCTGTTTCTTTTCTTTGCCGCCATTCAATTGACTGCGCAATCCGGTCAGGGGATTTTAACCGGAGTAGTTAAAGATGCATCCAATAACGAGAGCTTGCCGGGTGTTTCTGTTTATGTGAACGACACCGGGCGTGGAACCACATCTGATGTGGATGGTAAGTATAATTTAAGTCTGCCTGCAGGTTCCTATTCCCTTACTTTTACATTTGTTGGATACGAAATAGTTAGAACTGAAGTCACCTTGGAAGAAGGTCAGACAAGAATTTTAAACGTTTCTATTCAACCATCTGTAACTTCATTTGATGAGGTAGTAGTAGAAGCCAAGAGATTAGTGAATACCGAAAATGCTGTTCTGACAGAACGCATGAAATCGATATCGGTACAGGACGGGATCAGTGCTGAAAATATGCTCCGTACGGCCAGTATTACTACTACACAGGCATTGCAAAAAGTTACCGGGGTTTCTACCCGCGATGATCGCAGCATTTCTGTACGAGGTCTGACAGAAAGAAACATTGTCGTACAACTTAATGGATCAAGACTTTCCAGTTCCGATCCACTAAGAAGCGGAGGTGTATCGCTGGATATTTTGCCCGCACAACTTTTAGATAATATTTCTGTTAAGAAAACTTTTACTCCCGACAATCCCGGAGATGCGACAGCTGCCATCATTGAATTGAAAACCCGCTCTTTACCCGACACGTTATCAGTCAGCGTTACAGTGCAAGCAGGCTTTAATGAACGAGTGGGACTTAATGGAACTGCTTTATTATTTCCAAATTCAGAACTGGGCTTCTTTGGACAAAAGGCAGAAGAACACCGCCTCTCACCGGAGTTTATTAATATGGCCACGGTAACATCCAGTTCTAAAAAAGATTTCAATTTGGGTAATGCTACTGTCTATGGCGACCTGCCGCGGCAGATCGTGGAAGGACGCAACACGGCAGCAGCCGCTGATAAAGCTTACCGCATCAATGCGCTGCAGGAACAAATTGACCCTTACCTTGCTCCAACGCCAGTAAAAGTTCCGGTGAATCAAATCTATTCACTTGCTGTAAGCAATATGTTTAAAATATTTGGAGAGAAGCGCCTTGGAGCATTAATCGGTGTTAACTATTATAGTCGCGCAGATCAGATTATCAATGCTACCAATAACCGGTATCAAATAGATGAAAGAGCAGTTACACCCAACAATGTGCAGCTCACATCACGTCTTAATTTTCGGGAAGATGCGGGCACACTAGCTGTTCAATATGGTGCCATCGGTATCCTTACCTATAAGATTAACAAAGCGAACGAAGTTTCAGCTAACTACATCCTCAATCGCGGATCTGAAAGCAGCGGTTTGCTGCTTTCATCCATTCGAAAAGAAGATAACTTTTTTGGCTATCAGCTTTCTACTTCCATTCGCAGCTTCGATACCTATCAATTCAGGGGAGAACATCAGCTGAACATTTTGAATTACAAACCTCACATCAGTTGGGTGGCGAGTTCTTCTACTACCAAAACGGAGTTACCGGATTTCCGCAATGCTTTTTTACTGGCGGATACCAGTGGGCGAGTGGTGGACGGAGAATTTAAGCGTGAGTATTACAAGGTTTCTAACATCACACGTTTCTTCCGTAACCTGGAAGAATTTAATAAGAATATTGTAGCCGATATAACATTGCCCGTGGTACGACAAGCGATTAAAATAGATTTCAAAACGGGAGTTTGGTATTTAGAACGCAAGCGGAATTATAATCAACAACTTTTACTCAGCCCAACTAATAATTCAAATCCTGCCAATTTGATTTCATACCTGGATGGGTTGGGGGGCAGCCTTGAAAAGGCACGTGGCAATCTTAATAATTGGCTCACACCAGACATTATCGGTATATCAGAATCAAATAGTAGAAATGGAGTGTTGGTGCCGGGATACAATTATAACCTTCAAACAGGTGGTGGTGGTGAGCAAGGTCCTGGAGCTTACAACGCCTTACAACGTATTGCTTCCGTCTATGCAATGATGGATGTGTCATTATCTTCTCGCTTGCAAATAACAGCAGGTATGCGCGCGGAAGACACCGATACACGTGTTACGGTAGATACATTGGGCGTAGCGGAAGGAGTCACTTCCATCAGAAATTATTTAAATAACTATACAGTCGATCAGCAAGAGATACAATGGCTTCCTTCGGGCATCGCCACATTTCGATTAAATCCATTAATGAATTTCAGGTTCGCTGCAAGCAAAAGTCTGAACCGGCCGGAGATCGGAGAATTGACACCGATACGGACCTATGATGCTACTCAATTGGCTTTTATCTCCGGGAATCAAAAACTGAAAAATGCAACCTATACCAATTTAGATTTTCGATGGGAGTATTTTCCAAAGAAGGGCAGGGTGTTCTCCGCTTCTTTGTTCTATAAGAAAATCAATAATGGATTGGAAAAGATTTTTCTACCCGCCCCCAATAACAGCGTAATCGATAATGAACTTCCACTCTCCACCATTTCTTTTCGAAACAACTCTTCCCCCGGTCAGGTAATTGGAATTGAACTGGAAGCCGTAAGGAACTTAGACTTTATTGCAAACGCTTTACGGAATGTAAATGTCGGTGTTAACGTATTGCTGGCGAAAAGCGAAACCAAAATATCCTCTTCAGAATATTACACCATTACACAGTTTGATCGTACCTACGATAAGAAGCGACCTATTTTTGAGCAGCCCAATGTTGTATTTAATGCCAATGTGGGTTACGATTGGTTACCGCAACAAGCATCAGCTAACCTGTACTTCAATTATACAGGTTCAAGGCTCATTGAAATTTATACCGATGGTACTCCCAATATTTATGAACACCCTGCCCCTCAGTTCGACTTTGCTTTCACCAAGGTGGTTCTGAAACGCTGGCAGATTAAAGGTTTTGTAAAAAACATATTGGATGCCAGAACGGACTACATCTATCAAAAATCGCCTGATTCTAAAACGTATGGCATTTTTAATCAGACCTATTACCGCAGGCAGTTTACACGAGGGAGAAGCTACTCTATTGGAATAAGTTATGCTTTTTAAAATAAAGAGAATGAGGAGTTATCATTTTATAGTTCGGTCACTTTTAATGGTATGGCTTCCAGTGCTTCTTTTAACGGGTTGTGTCGATCAGCAATTTCCCGAGTATCGTCCTCAACCCTCTATTAAAACAAAAACACTCCATCTTATTTTTATTGACAAGGCAAACCCCACTGCTAGTGTGGCTATTTATGTGAATAATGTCTTGCTTTCAAACGAGTCTCCACAAGGCTTGCAACGCCTGGTTCTTCCTGATTCATTAGCCACTGGTACGTTAACCATTTCATTGGCAGAATATGCAGCCACAAATCCATCGAAGACTCTTCTGTTGCAGGATTTGATTTATGAAACATTCCTCTTGCCATCTGAGTTTTCCACCGTGAGCACAGTAGTGATGGCGCGTGATAATCCCGCATCTCCCATTGTATTGTCAAAAGCGGGAGTTTCTTCTGTTGAGACTGCTCCCGACCCCGGCTATTTCAAAGTCAGGTTTTATAATGTTTCCAGCAATAAGGTGGACGTGTTTAGAAGAAGCGGGAGTGCTTACACCGATTTTGCTGACTTGAACATAGCGGAAGAACGAGCTTATCAACAGCTCTCGTTTGGTACATACCGCTTTCTTGTCCGTAAGAAATCGGACGGAAGCGTGTTAGGAACTCCTCCGGTTTTTAATGGAGAAGCTGGAAAAATGTATGATGTGCTTTGTACAGATGGAGGGCAAGTGATCACGGAGTTGGGTGATTTCGGAGTTTCAAAACCGTTCGGTTACATAGGCTATTTAAACTTGCTGCCCAATCAAATGCAAGTTACTGCGTTACCATTACAAGGAGCTGTCCGTACAGAGTCAGTGCCTAAAGTATACACTCACTTTGATGGAGTAGAGCTGGTTCCTGCTGGCAATACATCAATTGCAGTTGAAGTGGGACAGGAAATACTGACCGCCACCTATAACGTCAGGCCCTATGATTATCTGATGGTATACATCGTTGACAATTATGGTAAACCTGAACTGCGAATAATTCCAACACCCATGAATGAACCAGGTCTGAACGGAACGCTTAGCCGCTATCTCAATTACGCTTCCGATACATCCAAAGTAAGTTTTGCAAGTATCCGGACGGACATAGTGCTAAGCGGAATACAAGAGCTTCCCGCATCGATAGTGGCAAAGGACTATGCAACCAACCTGAAGTTCGGAGAAGTGCGCACCAGCAAGCCATTGTTTACGGGTAATAATGAGGCCGCTAAAATTTACACTACAGAAAATGCATTGATACTTCAGGCATACAAAGCAACCAGCGATCCTGACCGATTGGGTGATCCTATATCAGGTGCCAGAATCGATTATCCGTTTTTTATAACCAGGCCAACACAGCCGGTGGCAGATTATAAAGGTGCGGTAGCGGAGGATGCTACCTATTCGGTATTGCTGAGCGGAAAACCGGATGAAGAGAACCCGGTCTTTCGCACAAAGATTACAGTAATCTGTCACAGCTTTTAAAAAAGTGTAAAATGGATTTCAGGATAATAAGCAAACAGGTTTTTATAATTGGGATCCTTCTTCTTGGAGGGCTCCTTTTGGGAGGTTGTGAAGAAAACTACAAACTATTTGATACTACACCTTCATTTGAAACAGGCAAACCAAAAATCAGATTTTTAAATCTGCACTTCATTGAAAAAAACCTGACACTCAATATCGGAGACGGCAAATTAGTAAAGCAAAATTTAGTACACCGTGAACTCACAGCATACGAAGAAGCCCCCGATTTTCTTAATGAGAAAACACCCTTTGTAGTTACCGATGCGGATGGAACGGTGTTGCTTCAGGATAGCTTATCTGTGCAGGAAGGTAACAATTATACATTTTACATATCTCCCGCCTACAATACAATCATAAGCGATTTCCAGATTACAGGAACTGCTACTTCAAGGCTGATGGCTTCCTTGCGCACGGATAAAGTAGGGTACGGCTTGATAGCTGATCCAATCTCTGCTTCGCTGGCAGACAGGGCAACAGTAAGACAAGTATCGTTTACGCCTATCATAGTTGCAAAGCCTGAATTCTTCTTTTTAGAATCGATCGATAACCTGCCCTATTCGATAAACGCCAATGAGGATGATATTTATTTTATTAAAGATCAGACAAGACAGCCTGATTATGCATTTGGTTCCTCATTTATAAATTTCGGATACCAGGTAACATCACCAGGGTCTTACCATTTTCGTTGGGGAGGCAGAGGCGTTGCGGCTACATCGATAACAAGTAACGTGCAACTGGAGAGAGTGATGAATTTATCATCAGCGCAACCCTACCACTTTCAGGCAGGCAAGACCTATACTATTTTATCCAACGGAACAGTAGGGAGTAGTAATGATCTTGTTTTTCCATCCAACGTGCGCGGACCGATTGCACTGAGTCCAATTCCCTATGAGGCTTTTATACTCGATGATCTGGATGCCTCTGCCCGTACGCTCGTACCAGTGGCATTTGATCGCGCAAGCCGGCAAGTAGCCATAATTAATTTTATTGATCTTAACTACATGTGGAAAGCCACCAATCCCGCTACACAACTTCAGCTTAGTATAAGAGGTGTGGTGCCTACAAAGGGGCAACTTTATTTTGATGATCCCAGGTTAATAAACCTGCCTGGAAATGTATGTTTTGAGACAAAGCAATTTGGTAATCAAATTATTGAATCCTTGCCCGTTGGTTTTTCCCGTCCTGCATTAGCCTCTTCAGAAGCTAACTTAAAAGCAAACGGAAAGTACTTTGCATTTCATTATATAGATCAATCCAGCACTGCTAAAATAAAAGTGGTAGAGGCAGATACGGTAGTAAACTACAATTCAGTTATCAGAATCAATTTTGCAAACTTCAGCCCAGACCTGGAGCACTTAGCGGTGATGAATGCCGAAACCAAGCAGGTATTAATTCCTGATGTCAGGTTCACTGAATTGAGTAATAGCGCGGAGTTAACAGTGGATAGATCTTTTATTGGAAGCCGCGTGGTAGAGAAAGTTGCTAAACTGTTAGTAATAAGACCATCAACGAACGAAGTTTTGTTTGAGATTGATTTAACGCCAACAGATGTTGAAGATGGAATTACAAATTTGTTGCTGGGCGGTGGACAGCGTAATTCCGGCCTGATCTACACAGTGATTTTTAGTGGAAAGTATAACGCTACAACTGGTCCGGATCAATTTCAAAAGACACTGTTTTGTTTAGAACGAGCAGACCAACCAACTAACAGTGGTGAAAATATTTTTGACTGGCGATTATCGTATGGACTGTTTCCATAAATGGTTTTGTTAAACCTATAGGTTGATTTTATGAAACTAATAGCATTGTTGAAAATGATTTCCCGTACACATACATTAAAACTAATCATTAACTGCGGGTTTGCTTTAGTGTTAACCATAATGGGCTGCACTACAGAAACACAGGACGTTGTAGTTCCTGCTTATATCAGGGTAATGGATATGAGAAACATAATTTTACAGCAAGATCCACAAAATGCGTCTGATGCTTTGTTGTTGGAGAGCGCTTTTCGGATGGATGGCCATTACTACGGAGACCCAGGCCTGGATACCGTAAAGTCAGCACCTACTCAAACCGTGAGTGGGTATGGCGATTTTTCGCTCGGCAGGGTAGGTAGTTTGGACATCCTTCAAAGTGCAAACCATTACACCGGCCTCTTGGATTACATAGGTCCTGATATTGAATTTAATCCTGAGCTTGTTTTGTACCAACCCTATCGGCAAGGAGCTGATCCTAAAGGGAGAAATGTATGCTACCCTAACTTTAGCCACAGGGTTTCACTGGCTCCGATCATCAATGAAATAGACTACTATAAATGGGCCAGGATAACAGCAGGTACTCACTCGATAGGGTTTGCCAAAATAGAATATGGAAGTAAACGGATTGGAGGTAGTAATAACAGCACTCTCAACAGATCTGGTTTGTTTCTGGAAGAGCCTTTCATTCGCGATAATCCGTACTACTTTCAACCCGGAGCTATTTATTCTTTATTGCTGGTAAGTGAATATGCTACTGATAGGGACAAGGTGAAGTTGTTGTATGTTCAGGAAGATGAGAATTTTACCCCCGATCCTTCCAAAGCATATATCCGGTTTGTCAATGCCATTCCCATTACCAATACGGTAATCGATAATGCTACCGAGTCATTGGACATTTATGTTCGTCAGATTGACAATGCGGAATTGGCCAAACTGAAACAAGATACCATCAACTACTACGATCCTCGTTTTCTCCAAACTACTTCACCTGAAAAACGGGTGGTAAGTAATTTGCAACGTTTTGCAACCAATGGTGTAGTTCCCTATGTGGAATTGAATTTTAGTGAGTACCTGAGTAGAGAAGATACAACGGCCAGCTCTTTAAATAAAGAGGGAGTACCCAGTTTTGTATTCTATGCATATCGAAGCGGAGAATCTCACGCCACTGGAGCGGTACCTCTTCAGCGCTATCAATACATAGCCACGAATGCAGAAATAAAGAAAAATGCAGATGACATTCCAGCTTCTTTGGTAACAGATGCGTCAGGCATTATTCTCCCCTATATTCCAATTTTAGCTAAAGGCGCAAATGGATATGTTCCTACTATAAATACCATTGTACTAGGTACCGAGAAACTGAATTTTAATGGCACCCAGAATTTTATTATGGGATATAGCTTAGAGCAGACCTTTGTGAGACAGGATTTTCTGGATCGCTTTAACAGAGGAAATTAAAATGTGACCATAAGGAAAGTGATTGATGAAAAAGTATTTGCATTTTATCTTCGGTGTTTCTGTTCTTTTCTCATGTGTGGAAGAGAAGCAACGGGAATTAAATCCGGCACCCGAAATAATCCAGGTGGAACCTTCCTCTGGTTTAGCGGGTGATGTGATCACCATTACGGGCAAGCGATTTCTTGAAAACCCTGCTTCCAATGCAGTCACATTTGGGGGAATAGTAGCGCAGGTACAGAGCGTAGTTGATGATAGCCAATTGAAAGTAATTGTTCCTGAGGGAGCCTTAACCGGGAATATAGTAGTGGGTAACGATGATGCCGCAACGAACGGTCCCCTATTCACAGTACGCATTAACCGCAACCCACCAACTATTATTTCTGTTTCAAACCAGAGTTTGGAAATCGGTGAAGTACTGGTCATTACCGGAACCAGTTTTGTTGCCAGTGAAAATGCGGATAGTGTTTTGAACGAGGTTTGGCTGGGTAATAAACGAATGCCTGTTGTAAAAGCGACAGCGACACAACTCACAGCTATAGTACCCCCTGGAATAGTTGGGACTAATCAGGATTTGATCGTTAAGGTGCAAGGCATAAGCAGTAGCGCCATAAAGATAAGCGTGAGTGGATTTTCGAGCACGCTCTATTGGATATTGTTACCTACCGAGAACATATCCAACGATAAAATAAATCAGTTAATAGTGAGGGTAGCAGCTGACGGTTCTACTGTTTTGAATGCGCGCGAATCAGTTGTCATACCAGATGATTCTTCCTCGACCAGGGCATTTCTTAAGTATTCGCTATCAGGGCCAAAGGCATTTAGTTCCAAATCGAATCGATTGTATTATGTAAGAACAGATCGGAGCGATAGTCTGCTGAGATTAACGACCCCAACATTTAATCAGTTTGAAAAAGTACTGAGTGATGAAGAAGCCGGCGGCGTACTTCCTGCTTCTAAATCACTGGCAGTACGGGAAGGTAGTCAGGAGGTATTTTATGCGTACGGTGATCAATCCATCATTAACAGGGGAAATGATTTTTTTGGTTTCGTTACATCAGGTAACGCAAGTACGATGGCGGCCGGATCAGAGGCACTTTATCTTTTGGTAAAAGATGTTTCAGGCATGGCATCACTGCAAAAAATACTTTACACCACTCCTGACGGTTCGGCCGAAGTAGTAAACACAACATCATTGCCCATATCCGACCCTGGTGCAGCAGGTATTGTCAGCATTCAATACAGTGCGCGAATGAAGAGTTTATATTTTGTGTATCAGCAGCGCATAGATGCGCCGTTGCAATTGTATCAACTCAATGAGTTGGATGGAGAAATCACACTGCTCGCTGACAACCTTCCCTTATTGGGTAATAACGGTCAGTCGAAATTCGCCTTGCTGGACGCTACCTCCGGGCCAAAAATATATGGTATTGGCTTTCCAGCTGATAATGTTACGGGGCAAAGTGCGGGTAGCCAGTTAGTGTATATGGTAAATCTTAAACCAAGTGGTCAGAACAATTATCAACCCGTAATACTATACAGAGATATATTGAAGCTACCGGGAAGAAGTGAAACATTTCAACTCTTTCCTTCGAACATAACAGGTGAACTACCTTTTAGTGAAGTGGATTTTTTATTTGTAGATGATAATTAAAAACAGGATAACGAATATGAAAATCAAACGGAATCTGTCAATTATCTTCCAGATGGCAGCGATTATCCTGTTCATCAATAGCTGTAAACCGGAAGAAGACCTTTCTCCACTACAACCCATCATCACAAAGATTTCACCCGAAAGTGGTTTTGCAGGGACTACTCTTTCTATTTCAGGAAAGGGCTTTGCCACTGAGGCCGTGAAAAATGTAGTGAAGATTAATAGCATTAAAGTAAACGTGCAGGAGGTGCAGGGAGATACACTGCTAAAGGTGGTAGTGCCGGAAAATGCCAGCACCGGCGCGGTACAAGTATTTGTAAACGATCAGTTAGCCAATGGCCCATTGTTTACCGTACCCCGCAATGCTAACCCACCTGTTATAACCAGCATAACCCCTGCCAGTGTAGAAGTAGGAGACCTTATTACCATTACGGGCAGCAACTTTAAAACAGGAGCGGAGCTGGATCAGAATACGGTTCGCATCAGTGGATTGAGAGTAAAAGTGGTTTCTGGTACAGCTACGGAGTTAAATGTTCGCGTTCCCGGTGTACCTAAACAACCGAGTGTATCTGTAACGGTAGCCGTACAAGGCACTCCCAGTAATGCATTGCCCTTACAAGTAAATGGATTTGAAGGAAAGCTGGTTTGGATGTCTTCTCCTCAACGTTATAATTCGAAAATTTTCTATAAGGTAGTAGCAAATGCCGATGGCTCCTCTCTGGTAAGGGATGAAAGAGCAATGGCTAACCAGGATTTTTTTGTTTCCTCGAGATACGCCACACAGCCGTATAAGTTTGCATATAATCCAGGAAGTACCACCACATACTTCTATGCAAATCGGCAGGTATTCGATCCATTAAAAGGAACGACATATTTTCTGGAGATATGGCAAGCCGATGCAGCGTTATCAGATATAAAAAAAGCGTACAGTTTTGACCCTTCTGATCCCCGATATAGCGGCAGTGGGCAATTTAATTTTATGATTCCGTCTGGGGATGGAGATGGATTCTATTACGTGAATGATAAATATGAGATCTACGAAGGCTTTAAAGATGGAGGTTCTGACCTGACGCTTCGTAGAAAAATGATACCCGGTGATTTTGGAAATCCTGTCTCCACCATCTTTCAATTTGATGCTAAACCAACAAGCGGCAGCATTTCGGCTACTGGCAGCAAGGGTATTTGGGTGAATGGCTATTTGGTTTCACCAACAATGACGCAGCCTTCTATAAAACTAAATCAAGAGCGGAACCCATCTTCCATCTGTTATAATCCCTTAGACCGAAATTTTTATTTCAGTGGTTATTTAAATAATTCTGATTTTCTTCGAGGCGTTGTAGGTATTTACCGGGTTGCTGAAAACGGTGGTACTCCGGAAAAGCTGGCGGAAATTAGCGCCGATCCCGCACAGGGTAACCTATTAATTCCCAGGTTTCTTCAGGTTCTTAATACACCCACAGGTGTGAAATTATTCTGGGTATCGGATAGTGTTGGTTCTCCCGGCCAATCCGTATGGTTTCTGAATCTAAAAGGACAACCGCCTTATAGCCCGGTATTGCTCTATGATAAGCCTGAACAAATTTCATTTGATCCTGATACTTATCCTGTCTTTTCTAATCCGTCCAACTTTGTTAGCCTGTTTTATGTAACCTCCAATTAGTTAATAACGATTTCAATATGAAACTTAATCTTAATTTCTTCTCCAGCCTTCCTGCTTTAGCGATAGTCCTTCTTATTTCATGTAACGAAGGTTCAAACCCAGCACCAGAGGATTTATCAATCAGTAGCTTTACACCAGCCTCGGGTAGTGATGGTACGGTGGTCCAGATCACAGGTACTGGTTTTAGTGCCACGTCTGCTGAAAATACAGTATTCTTTGGTACGACTGCTGCTGCGGTTACTGCCGCCACCGCTACACAACTTACAGTTACATTGCCACCCGCTTTGCCCTACGGAACATTAACTATATCAGTCAAAAATGGCGATAGAACAGCAGAAGCTTCAACACCTTTTACAGCAGGGTTGGAAACACTGCAAGGGGAGATTAAAGCCGACAAAAAATTGACAAAAGATAAGCGCTATTTATTAAAGGGCAGTGTACTGGTTACAAATGGTGCTACACTTACAATTGATCCGGGCGTTATTATAAAAGGAGATAAATCAAGTAGTGGGACGTTGATTATCGGCAAGGGTGCAAAAATTAATGCATTAGGAACTGCGCAGGAGCCGATTGTATTCACCTCTAACCAGGCAAAAGGATTCAGAAATTATGGAGATTGGGGAGGAGTAATTTTGTTGGGAAAATCTACTGTCAATCAAGGCCCCGATCAGAATGTGGAAGGGTTGGCAACCGAAGCGCGTTTTCAATATGGTGGGAATGTGGACAATGATAATTCAGGTGTTATGAAATATGTGCGCATTGAATTTTGCGGTATTGCATTATCTGTAGGTAATGAAATAAATGGACTCACGATGGGTGGAGTGGGTTCCGGAACAGTGATCGATCACGTGCAAGTATCGTACTCTGGTGATGATTCCTTCGAGTGGTTTGGCGGAACCGTGAATTGTAAATACCTCATTTCCTTCCGTTGCTTTGATGACGACTTTGACACTGACCTGGGATACAGTGGCAAGGTTCAGTATGGACTGGGATTACGCGATCCATATATAGCCGATGCTTCTCAATCCAATGGCTTTGAATCGGACAATAGCCCTACGGGTGTGGGCACTCCTGCGACACAAGCTATTTTTTCCAACATCACTTGTGTGGCGGGTTCTAAACTGGTAAGAGGCACAGGCACAACAGATGGAGTAGAGAGCGATAACTATGGAAGGGGCGCACATTTAAGACGAAATACATCTCAATCCATTTTCAATTCCGTTTTCCTTGGTAGCAACCTGGCAGGATTCTCTATTGATGGCGCTCTGTCTACAGCAAAATATGAAAGTACGGGCGGAACTTCTGCCGACCAGATTCAATTACGCGGTAATGTACTTTCGGGCACACGTCCTGTTTCGTTACCAGCACGGGGAGGCGACTTTTCTATCGAGAAAGGTGATGTAAACACGATTGGCTTTTTTGCACCTGATGCAAGCGCAGTTTCCTTTTTTACATCGAACAATCAACTTAATCAATCAGTCAGCAGCTTAAAAGTAGATAACCTTATTTTGTTTAGCCGATTAACAAATCCGGTTGTCGTCCCTGAACAAGGCTCTATCCTGCTATCGGGCGCACTCTTTACTGGAAAAGCAAATGATGCCTTCTTTGATAAGGTGACTTTCCGCGGAGCTTTCGGCACCACCAATTGGGCAGAGAGCTGGACCAACTTCGATCCGCAGAATACAGAGTATTGAATAGTTATAGATGAATTGAAAATCTTGCGTTGAAAAGCGCAGGACTTTCAATTCTATAAATTTTATGCATCACATGGGCTTAGGCTGGGCGGTAAATTTATAAATCCGTAAGCAAGTCCCCGTTCGATTTTATTTATAAGGCTTGCTTAGATGTTAATGCCTTGAACTCTTCTGTACAGAAGTGATTAATCCATTCGGGAATTCCGACCTCCTGCGCTTGCAAATGTGCGGGCGTATACATACATGAAGCGGTAAAACGTCTTAGCGACTTATTATTTGAATTCTAAAATTAAATTCGTTTAGACCTCCCTATTAGAG
>NNBV01001477.1_pt1 | contig 14278 bp, 16 predicted proteins | sample 1173771 | NCBI WGS metagenome assembly NNBV01 (sample SAMN07173938, study PRJNA388173) | plant metagenome | isolation source: symbiotic tissue sample KVS11 | place: Norway: Troms, Kvaloya island
CGCGGCATGCGCCGCATCGAGGTCAAGSCCCCGGCCGASCAGGCCTATGKGTCGCTGGCCTTCCGCGCGCCGCAGCTCGCCGGCATCGATGAMGCCAACAGCGACGCCTGGGCGCTGGTGGTGCTGTCGGCCGDGCTCGACGGCTACGCCGGCGCGCGGCTGGACCGCGCGCTCACGCAAGGCCCCGACCGCGTGGCCGATTCGGCCGGCGCCTATTCGGGCTTTGTCGGCCGCGGCCCGCAGCTCTTCGTGCTCGACGGCGTGCCTGCCGCCGGCAAGAGCGCCGAGGTGGTCGAGGCCGCGCTGCGTGCCCAGGTGGCACGTGTCGCGAAAGACGGCGTGGGCGAAGCCGAACTGGCCCGCGTCAAGACCCAATGGGTGGCCAGCGAAACCTACAAGCGCGACTCGGTGATGGCGCAGGCGCGCGAACTCGGCAGCAACTGGGTTCAGGGCCTGCCGCTGGACGCCAGCGAGCGCATCGTCGCGCGGCTGCAGGCCGTGACAGCCGCGCAGGTGCAGGCCGTGGCCGCCAAGTATTTCGGCGACGACCAGCTCACCGTGGCCACGCTGCGGCCCCTGCCGCCCGAGGCCAGGCGCGGCCGCGGCTTCGCAGCCCCCGCAGGCGAACTGCGCTGAAAAGGTACGAATTTCATGTTCACCCTCAAAAAAATAGCCCGGTACGCACTGCTGACCGGTGCGACCGCTCTTGTCGGTCTGACGAGCGCGCAGGCCGCGCTGCCCATCCAGCACTGGACGCTGGCCAACGGCGCCAAGATCTATCTGGTGGCCACCAATGCGCTGCCGATCGTCGACGTGCAGGTCGACTTCGACGCCGGCAGCCGCCGCGACCCGGCGGCGCAGGCCGGCCTGGCGAGCACCGCCTCGGCCATGGTCGAGAAGGGCGTGCGCGCCGGCAAGAACGGCGAACCCGCGCTCGACCAGAACGCCCTGGGCGAAGCCTGGGCCGACCTGGGCGCCAGCTTCGACGTGAGCGCGGGCACCGACCGCACCAGCTACTCGCTGCGCTCGCTGTCCGACCCGGCGCTGTTGAACAAGGCCGTCACGCTGGCCTCGCGCGAGATCGGCGAGCCGGCCTTCCCCGACGACGTGTGGCAGCGCGAGCGCGAACGCATCAACGCCGCCATCAAGGAGGCCAACACCAAGCCCGCGACCATTGCCGGCCGTGCCTTCGCGCAGGCCGTGTACGGCGTGCATCCCTACGGCCAGGAGGTGACGGAACAAACGCTGGCACGCATCGACACCGCCGCCATGCGCCAGCGCTACGAGCAGCTCATCGTGCCCTGCCGCGCCAAGCTCAGCATCGTGGGCGCGGTCACGCGTGCCGAAGCCGAGACGCTGGCGACGGCGCTGTTGTCGCGCCTGCCCGCCACGCAAAGTTGCGCGCCGCTGCCGGCCATTGCGCCTGTGGCTGCGCTGACCGCTGCGAAGGACGAGCGCATTGCGTTCGACTCGGCCCAGGCCCACGTCTTCATCGGCCAGCCCGGCTACCCGCGCAACGACCCGGACCACTTCGCGCTCACGCTGGGCAACTACGTGCTGGGCGGCGGCGGTTTCGTCTCGCGCCTGACCAACGAGGTGCGCGAAAAGCGCGGCCTGACCTACAGCATCTACAGCGGCTTTGCGCCGGGGCTCGAGGCGGGCGCGTTTCGCATCGGCTTCCAGACCCGGCCCGACCAGGCCGACGACGCCGTGAAGATGTCGCGCGAAGTGCTCGCCAAGTTCGTGGCCGAAGGCCCGACCGCCAGCGAACTGAAGGCCGCCAAGGACAACGTGATCGGCGGCTTTCCGCTGCTGCTGGACAGCAACCGCAAGCTGATCGGCAACGTGGCAAACATCGCCTGGCACGACCTGCCGCTGGACTACCTCGACACCTGGACCGCGCGCATGAACGCGGTCACGGCGGCCGACATCAAGGCGGCGTTTCAGCGCAAGCTGCAGCCCGAGCGCATGGTGACGGTGGTGGTGGGCGGCAAGGACGCCAAGACCGCCAAGGCACAGCCCTGAAGGGCTGAGCAGGGGCGTTCAGGTCAGTGCGTGCGCGCCTTGGCGGGCGGCCGCGCGCACCGCGGCCCCCAGCTTCTCGAGCAGGCGCGCCGCCGCGCGCGCCTGCTGCCAATACAGCGGCACCGGCAGCGTGGAGCCGGGCACCAGCGCCACCAGCGTGCCCTCTCGAAGCGCATCGGCCACCATGCTGGCCGGATGCATGCCCCAGCCCATGCCCGCGCACGCCGCCTCGACGAAGGCGTTGGGCGACGGAATCCAGTGGCGCGGCGTCTCGACATTGCGGTGGCAGATGCGCCGCACCCAGCGTGCCTGCAGGCGGTCCTTTCGGTCGAACACCAGGCTGGGCGCCTGCGCCAGCGTGCGGGCGCCCACGCCCTTGGCGAAATGCGCGCGCATGAAGCCGGGGCTGGCCGCCGCAACGTAATGCATCGTGCCCAGCGCCTCGCTGTTGCAGCCCGCCACCGGCTGCGCCAGCGCGGTGACCGCCGCCAGCACCGCGCCGCTGCGCAGCCGCTCGGCGGTGTGGTCCTGGTCGTCCACCGTGAGGTCGAGCAGCGCGGCCGGCTCCTGCAGGGTGAAGGCCGCCGCGGCTGAGACGAACCACGTCGCCAGGCTGTCGGCGTTCACCGCCACCCGCACCGTGACGCGCTCGTAGGCCTCACCGCTGCCCATGCCCAGCGCGGGCAGGGCATCGCGCAACTCGTGCTCCAGTATGCCGACGCGCTCCACATGCCGGCACAGCTGCAGCCCCGCCTCGGTGGCCACGCAGGGCTGCCCGCGCACCAGCAGCGTGCCGCCGGTGCGCTCTTCCAGCTGCTTGATGCGTTGGGACACCGCGGAGGGCGTGACGTTCAGCGCGCGCGCGGCGCGCTCGAAGCTGCCCTCGCGCACCACGGCGGCAAGGGCGTTCAGGGCGGCGTAGTCGAGCATGTGCAATTAAGTTGAACTGAATCGAAGTTAGAAGGTTTAGTTTGAGTTAACTGGCGGCGAACGGCAAGCTCGCACCATGTCTGCCGAAATCACCACCACCACCTTCCTCCACGGGCTCTTCATGAGCCTGGTGCTCATCGTCGCCATCGGCGCGCAGAACGCCTATGTGCTGCGCCAGGGCCTGCGCCGCGAGCATGTGGGCGCGGTGGTGCTGTTCTGCGCGGCCAGCGACGCGGTGCTGATCGGCGCCGGCGTGGCCGGCATGGCGCAGGCGCTGCAGGGGCGCCCGGTGCTGGCCACCGCGCTCGCGGGCCTGGGCGCAGCCTTTCTCTGCGCCTATGGGCTGAAGGCGCTGTGGCGCTCGCGCCAGACCGTTGCGCTGCAGGCCGTGGCGCAGGGCGCGTCGCTGTCGCGCGCGGCGGTGGTGGCGCAGGCGGCCGGCTTCACGCTGCTGAACCCGCACGTCTACCTGGACACCGTGCTGCTGGTGGGAAGCGCCGGCGCGCAGCACGCGGGTTGGCTCAAGCTGTGGTTCGTGGCGGGCGCCACCACGGCCAGCGTGCTGTGGTTCACCGCGCTGGGCTTCGGTGCGCGCCTGCTCGCGCCGGTGTTCGCCCGGCCGCGCGCCTGGCAGATGCTCGACGCGCTGATCGGCGGCACCATGCTCGTGCTGGCCGCCATGCTGGCGCGGCGCGCGCTCACCGGGCTCTGACATTTCCGCGCGTGCGGCGGCGTTAAGCTCGCCGCATGCCTCAGAAAGCCGCCCCAGCCCCCCGTTCTTCCACCGCCCGACCGGGCCCGTCCGCCACAGCGGCCAGGTCCGGCAAGCCCGCCCGATCGACCAAGCCGGTCAAGTCCGGCAAGCCCGTCAAGCCGAAGGGCGCCTCGAAGCCCAGCGAGGTGCGCATCATCGGCGGCGAATGGAAGCGCACCCGCCTTGCCGTGGCCGACAAGCCCGGCCTGCGCCCCACGCCCGACCGCGTGCGCGAAACCCTTTTCAACTGGCTTGCCAGCCTGGCCGGTGTCGGCGGCGGCCTGTTGCCGGGCTGGGAGTGCGTCGACGCTTTCGCGGGCACCGGCGCGCTGGGCCTGGAGGCCGCCTCGCGCGGCGCGGCCAATGTGCTGCTGTGCGAGCAGGACGCCGAACTGGCCGCAAAGCTGCAGGCCGCAAAGACCAAGCTCTCGGCCGAGGCCGTGCGCATCGAGCGCGGCAACGGCCTCACCGCGCTGGAGCGCATACCCGCCGGCAGCCTGGACGCCGTGTTCCTCGACCCGCCCTTCGAAAGCACCGCGCTCTATGAGCCTTCGTTGCGCGCCGCCGCGCGTGCGGTGCGTGCCGGCGGCTCGGTGTACCTGGAGGCGCCGCGCCGCTGGAGCGACGAGGAACTGGCCGTGTTGGGCCTGGTCGGTTTTCGCTATTTGAAGGCCGGCGCCGTGCACGCCCATCTGCTGCGGCCCGTGCCGCAGGGGACTGCATAATCCGCCGAACAAGCCGCACCGGCAGCATGAGGAAGAAGCAACCATGGCCAGCAACGTGATCGCGGTTTACCCCGGCACTTTCGATCCCATCACCCTCGGTCACGAGGACGTGGTGCGGCGCGCAACCCAGCTCTTCTCCAAGGTGATCGTCGCTGTCGCGGCCGGTCACCACAAGAAGGCGCTGTTCACACTCTCCGAACGCATGGACATGGCCTGCGAAGCCGTCAAGCCCTACAGCGACCAGGTCACGGTGGAGAGCTTCTCCGGCCTGCTGCGCGACTTCGTCGTGGCGCGCGGCGGCAAGGCCATGGTGCGCGGCCTGCGCGCCGTGACCGACTTCGACTACGAGTTCCAGCTCGCGGGCATGAACCGCTCGCTGATGCCCGACGTCGAAACCGTGTTTCTGACCCCCAGCGACAAGTACCAGTTCATCTCCAGCACCTTCGTGCGCGAGATCGCGATGCTCGGCGGCGAGGTCCACAAGTTCGTGTCTCCCAACGTGGAGCAGAAGCTGGCCGCCAAGGTCCGCAGCCTCGGTCGTGAGTAAGTACGCCCCCAGGCTTCGCGCACTTCGTGTCGCTTCTCCTACCCCCTCGCCGGGGGCAACACCAGCGGCCCGGCAAAGCCGGTTCCGCGGTGTTCCGCGAGCAGGCATGGCTGCACGGGGCCGCGTGAGGTGAGCGGCACCCCACCTCCCCGGCTTCATCTGCTGGGCGACGCGGCGTTGCTGTGCGAACTGCCCGCGCCCGCCACGCTGGCGCAGCAGCAGCGCATCTGGGCGCTGGCCGAGCAGGCGCGGCAATGGCCCGGCGTCGGCGAAACGCTGCCGGGCATGAACAACCTCACGCTCACCGTCGACCCGACCGCGATCGACCTCGACACGCTCAGCGCGCAGGTGCTCCAGGTCTGGCCCACGCTGTCGGCCGGCGCCATCGAAGGCCGCCTGGTCGAGATTCCCGTGGCCTACGGTGGCGAGCACGGCCCCGACCTGGCCGACGTGGCCGCCCACACGGGCCTCACGCCGGCCGAGGTGGTGCGGCGCCACAGCGGCGGCGAATACATCGTCTACCTGCTCGGCTTTCTGCCGGGCTTCGCATTCATGGGCGGCCTGCCGCCCGAGCTGGCCACGCCGCGCCGCGCGGAGCCGCGCACCGCGGTGCCCGCGCGCTCCGTGGGCATTGGCGGCGAGCAGACCGGCATCTATCCGCTGGTGTCGCCGGGCGGCTGGCAGCTCATCGGGCGCACCCCGCTCGAGCTGTTCGACCCGAAGGCCCAACCGCCCACCTTGCTGCGCCCCGGCGACCGCGTGCGCTTTGTCGTCGAGAGCGTGCAGACATGATCGTCATCCGCAAACCCGGCCTGCTGGCGTCGGTGCAGGACCTGGGCCGGCACGGCCATCGCGCGCTGGGCATCTGCCCGGGCGGCGCGCTCGACGTGCTCTCGCTCACGCTGGCCAACCGGCTCGTGGGCAATGCGGACGGCGCGGCGGGGTTGGAGCTCACCATGGGCGGCTGCGAGCTGCAGTTCGACACCGACACCCGCATCGCGCTCACCGGCGACGACTTCAGCGCCAGCCTCGACGGCGTGCCGCTGTGGCCGTGCTGGAGCGTGCCGGTGGCGGCCGGCCAGACGCTGAAGCTCTCCGGCGCCAACGCGCCGGGTGCGAAGAAGGTCGGCCTGCGCAGCTGGCTCGCGGTGGCGGGCGGCATCGACGTGGCGCCGGTGCTGGGCTCGCGCAGCACCGACCTGAAGGCCGGCTTCGGCGGGCACGAAGGCCGCGCGCTGCGCAAGGGCGACCGGCTGCCGCTGGGTGCGTCGCGCCTGAGCGCCGCGCAGCGCGAGCGCCGGGCCTTCGGCGTGCGCGGCCCCGACGGCGGCACGGGCACGCAAGAGCCCGACGGCGCCATCACGCTGCGCGTGTTGCCCGGCCCCGAGTTCGAGCTGTTCACGCTGGCCGCGCGCGAGCAGCTGTGGGCCGAGCGCTGGCGCATCACGCCGCAGAGCAACCGCATGGGCAGCCGCCTTGCGGGCGCCGAACTCAAGCGCAAGCGCAGCGGCGACATGCTTTCGTCGGGCGTGATTCCCGGCACGCTGCAGGTGCCGCCTTCGGGCCAGCCGATCATTCTGATGGGCGACGCGCAGACCACCGGCGGCTACCCGCGCATTGGCGTGGTGATTCGCGCCGACCTGTGGAAGCTGGCGCAGGCGCCGCTCAACGGCAGGCTGCGCCTGGTGCAGGTCGACCCGGCGCAGGCGCTGGCCGCCTGGGCCGCGCAGCAGCGCTACCTGGCGCAGGTGGCGCAAGGCCTGGCGGCTGCAGGCTGGCCGGGTGCGGCATAGACTTTGCAAAACGGACCCCCCAGAAGGACATTCCCCATGCAAATCGACCTCAATGCCGACCTCGGCGAAGGCGCCGGCAGCGACGAAGAACTGCTCGCGCTGGTGAGCTCCGCCAACATCGCCTGCGGCTGGCACGCCGGCGACGCCAAGACCATGCAGCAATGCGTGCGCTGGGCCTTGAAGAACGGCGTGGCCATCGGCGCGCACCCGAGCTTTCCGGACCGCGAGAACTTCGGGCGCAGCACCATGCACCTGCCGCCCGACGAGATCGTGGCCAACGTGCTGTACCAGGTGGGCGCGCTGGCGGCCATCGTGAAGGCCGAGGGCGGCACGCTGTCGCATGTGAAGGCGCATGGCCAGCTCTACAACCAGGCGGTGAAGGAGCCCGAGCTCGCCCAGGCGCTGTGCGAGGCGGTGCGCCGCTTCGACCCCACGCTCAAGTTCTTCGGCCTCGCGGGCAGCCACATGATCGACGCGGCCCGCCGCGCCGGCCTCACGCCGGTGGAAGAAGTGTTTGCCGACCGCGGCTACATGCCCGACGGCAGCCTGGTGCCGCGCAGCCAGCCGGGCGCGCTGATCGAGACCGAAGCGCAGGCCATCGCGCAAACGCTGTCGCTGGTGCGCGACCACCGCGTGACCGCCATCGACGGCAGCACCGTGCCGGTCAACGCACAGAGCGTGTGCCTGCACGGCGACGGCGCCCATGCCCTGGCCTTTGCGCGCCGCATCCGCGAGCGGCTGCAGCAGGAAGGCATTGCCGTGCAGGCGATGGCCTGACGGCCCCACACGCGCAGACCGGACCATGGCCGTGGCCGCCAAGCCGATCAACGTGCTGCTGACGGGCTTCGAGCCCTTCGAGCAGGAAGCGATCAACCCCTCTTGGGAAGCGGTGCGCATGCTCGACGGCTGGAAGACCGGGCCGGCCACGGTGCATGCGCGGCGGGTGCCTTGCGTCTTCGGTGACGCCCTCGACACCTTGAACCGCGCAATCGACGAGCTGAAGCCTCGGCTCGTGGTGTGCATCGGCCAGGCGGGCGGGCGCGCGGAGTTCACGCCGGAGCGCATCGCCATCAACATCGACGACGCGCGCGTGCCCGACAACCACCACCGCCAGCCCATCGACGTGCCGGTGGTGCCCGGCGCGCCCGCGGCGTATTTCTCCACGCTGCCCATCAAGGCCATCGTGCGCGAACTGCGCGCGGCCGGCGTGCCGGCTTCGGTGTCGAACAGCGCGGGCACCTTCGTGTGCAACCACCTCTTCTATGGGCTGATGCACCGCATCGCAATGCACGCCGGCGCCGGCGTGCGCGGCGGCTTCATCCACATTCCTTACCTGCCCGAGCAGGCGGCCCGCTTCCCGGGCGCGCCGAGCATGCCGCTCGGCATGCTGGTCGACGCCTTGCGCATCACCGTGAGCACCGCGCTCGCTGTGAAGCACGACGTGCGCGAGACCGGCGGCCAGTTGCACTGAGGCCGCGCGGGGCCTGGGAATTTTGCAGCGGCCTGGGCCGCGTTCCGCTGCGACCCGGTTCAGGCCGCCGGAAACTCCCGGGCCAGCCACGCATTCAGCGCGGCATTCACTAGGTCGGGCTTTTCCATCGTCAGCATGTGGCCGCATTCGGGGATCCACACCACTTCGCGGCGCGGCAGCAGCGCGGCCATTTCTCGCGTGCACTCGGGCGCGGCCAGGCGGTCGCTGTCGCCGCACATCAGCAGCACCGGGGCCTGCAGCAGGGGCAGGTGCTGGCGCGCGTCGGGCCGGCGCATCACCGCGCGGTTCTGGCGAATGAGCTGCTCGGCGCCCGCGCCCAGCACGATGTCGAGGTAGCGCTGCACCATCACGGGGTCGGCGGCCTGCGTGGGGTGAAACGCGAAGAACACGTTCGGCTCGATCATCTCGCGCACCTCGCCGCGCTCGAAGTACTCGATGGCGCCTTCGCGCAGCGTGAACATGTCGGGTGTTTCTGGCCGCGCGCTGGTGCCCAGCAGCGCCAGCCCGGCGATGCGCTCGGGCGCCTGGCGGGCCGCCTCCATGGCGACCATGCCGCCCATCGACGCGCCGCACAGCACCAGCGGGCCGTGGTGGTCGCGCAGCACGGCCGCGGCCATGCCCTCGATGGTGTCGTTGTGCAGCTGGGTGTCGCTCACGCAGGCGTTGAAGGCGGCGGGAAGGGCGGGCAGTTGGGCTTCCCAGATGCGTGCATCGCAGGCGAGGCCGGGCAGGAGGACGAGGTTTGGCATGGACATCGATTCTGCGCGAAGGCGCACGCCAGTGCGGCGGCACAGGCCATGGCATAGGCTTCCTGGCCAGCAGCCAGCCGGGGCCGCTCTCGACATACTTTGTCATCCATGCCGAGGACCCCTCATGAACCTGGTTGACCGTGTCCAGTCCATCCTGCTCAGACCCAAGCTCACCTGGATGGCCATCGACGAGGAGCCGGCCGATGCCGCCTCCATCTACAAGAACTACGTGCTGATCCTCGCGCTCATTCCGGCGGTGGCGAGCTTCATCGGGTTGTCGCTGGTGGGCATCGGCGCCTTCGGCATTCGCTTTCGGGTGCCCATTTCCTCCGGTATCGCCAACATGGTGGTGGGCTATGTGCTGTCGCTGGTGATGGTGTTCCTGCTCGCGCTCATCATCGATGCGATGGCGCCCACCTTCGAGGGCACCCGCAGCCAGATCGGCGCGCTCAAGCTGTCGGCCTATGCCAGCACGGCCGCCTTCGTGGGGGGCATCTTCAGCCTGCTGCCGTCGCTGTCGGTCATTGGTGCGCTGGCGGCGCTGTACGGCGTGTACCTGCTCTACACCGGCCTGCCGGTGCTCATGAAATGCCCGGGCGACAAAGCCGTTGCGTACACCGCCGTGGTGGTGGTGTGCGCCATGGTCGGCGGCCTGACCATGGCCTGGGTGCTGTCGCTGCTCACGCCGTCCCCGGTGCGGCTGGGCGCCTTGCCCGCGGCCGATGCGGTGGTGGCCGTGCAACAGCCGGCCTTTGCCAGGGCCTGAGCCCGGCCCGCGCGGGTGGAAAATGGGCGGCAATGCCAACGCCCAAACCCGACACCACCACCGACCTGATCCTGATCCGCCACGGCGAGACCGCGTGGAACCGCGAACTGCGCTTCCAGGGCCATGCCGACGTTCCGCTCAACGACATCGGCCACGAGCAGGCGCGCCGGCTGGGCCTGCGGTTGGCGAGCGAGACCGCGGTGCAGCACATTTTGAGCAGCGACCTCATGCGCGCGCAGCAGACGGCCGCGCCCGCCGCGCTGCAGCTGTCGCTGCCGGTGGTCACCTCCGCGGGGTTGCGCGAGCAGTTCTTTGGCGTGGTCGAGGGCATGCGCTCCGACGAAATCCAGACCCTGCATCCGCGCGCCTGGGAAGAGTGGCTGGAGTTCCGCGAGGACCACGCCATGCCCGAGGGCGAGACGGCCCGCGAATTTCACACGCGCATCGTTGCGGCGCTGGGCACCATCGCCGCCGCCCACCGCGGCCAGCGCCTGATCGTGGTCACGCACGGCGGCGTGCTCGACATGGTGTGGCGCACCGCGCAGGGCCTGAGCCTGAGCGGGCCGCGCCGCAGCGACATTCCCAATGCGGGCTTCAACCGCATCCGCGTTGCCGACCCGGCCCGCCCGAGCGACATCGAGATCGTCGACTGGGCCGACACGCGCCACCTGGCCGACCTGCCGCCGCAGCCGACCTACGACCAGACGCGCCACCTGAACAAGGACTGAGGCGCGGCCGGGGCGCCCGGACATGCGGCAAAGCGTTCAGCCGCGCAACAGTGCGCCCAGCCCCAGCTTCTCGTACACCGCGCCCGCCTGCCGCCGCAAACGCAGCGACTCCGGCTGCCCGTTGAGCTGCTGCTGCAGGATGCCTTGCGCACCGGTCAGCGTGGCGGGGGTGCCGGTGCGCACCAGCGCGTCGAGGTACAGCTGCTCGAACAGGTCGCGCTGCGCATGGCTGCCGCCGATTTCGATCATGCGCGGCAGCGCCACGCCCAGCCCTTCGACCGCCGCCGCAAGGTTGCCGCGCGCATGCGCCACCAGGCCGTGCGCGGCCGGCACGCACACACGCTGCCAGGCGGCGCGGGTCGACGGCGGCGCGGTCGGTGCAAAGGCTTCGATGTTGTGCAACAGCGCATCGGCCTCGGGCCGGCCGGCGCGTGCCAGGCCGTACAGGTACTGCAGGTCGAGAAAGGGCAGCACATGGTCGGCCTGGCGCTGCAGCAGGTAGTGCGCCACGTCGTCCCAGCGCGCGCCCACGTCGATGCCCGCCAGCTCCAGCCGCGCCAGCAAAGACACCGCGCCGATCTGGTCCTGCGAATAGTCCTTCGCCACGCCCCAGGCATGCGCGTCATACACCGCCAGCGCCTCGGCGTCGCGGCCCAGGTCGATCAGGAACAGCGCCACGTGCCACCAGTTGTGGGTGACCATGAACGAGTTGAGCCCGCTCCACGTGTCGCTCACGCTCTGCATGAACGCCAGCCCTTCGGCGAGCCGGCCTTCGGTGAGCATCACATGCGCCAGCGCATGGTGCGCCCACGGCTCCTTGCGGCACAGGGCGATGGCCCGGCGCGCGCTGGCCTCGGCCTCGCGCATCAGGTGGCATTGCTCGTAGCCGAAGGCCGCCATGCCGTGCACATAGGGCACGTCGCTCGCGTGGGGCAGCACGGCGAGTGCCAGGCGCAGCATGCCCGGGCAGTCGCCGGTGTTGAAGCAGTGGTACTGGCCCAGCTTGACCGACACCAGGTCGCGCGGGTGTTCGCGCGCCTGCTCGGCATGCAGTGCGATGGCCTGTGCGATGTCGCCGTCGGCCCAGGCTTCGACGGCCGCGATGTAGCGCTGCTCGCGCGGCGTGGCGCGCGCCGCGCCCGCGCGGGCCTTGGCCAGGAACGGCCGCGCGTTGGCCACGGCCTCGCGCGACTCGGCAAACAGGTGCAGCGTGGCGCAGTAGGCCTGCACGATGGGGCTCGCGTCGGTGTCGGCCAGCGCGATCAGGTTGACCGCGCGTGCCTCGGTCGAGATGAAGCCCATGACGAAATCGTCGACCAGCGTCAAGCTGGCGGGGTCGTCGAGGGTAAGGGGGTTGCCGAGGCTGTCGGCGACGAGCGAATTTCCGAGGGGCATGGCGGCATGGTGCCATGCCCTCGCCATGGCTTCAACGCGTCAGACGCCGGCCTGCTGGTGCCGGTGCTCCTGCGTCTTGCCGCCGTAGCCGTAGGCCGCGCCGCGCGCGTCGATCACATGGATGTAAGACACCTCGTGCAGGTCGGGCCGCAGCCGTGCCATGGCCGCGTGCACCTCGCGCAGGTAGCGCGCCTTCTCGGCCTTGGTGTTGGTCTCGTCGGTGATGCTGATGTCCAGGTGAAAGGCCGACTTGCCAAGCGAGGCCAGCGACTGCCCGCCGATGAACCAGGCGTCGGCGGCGATGTACTGCACGGTGATGGCGATCACCGGCAGCTTCTTGCCCAGCACCTGCTGCGTGAGCTCGGCGACGGTGTCGACGGTCTGGCGGGCGAGGGCGGCGTCGGGTTCGCCGGAGAGGTGGACAACGATGTGCGGCATGGTGGCTCCTGAATGAATGAATGAATGGGTGGCAGATGGGGTGATTGTGGGAATTCGGCAGTCATCGGAAAAGCGGGAAGATATGATGGATTCCATCGATTAAACGGATGGATGCGTCATGCAAGGGTTCGATCTGGAGCAACTGCGCACGCTGGTGGCGGTCGTCGACGCGGGCAGCCTCACGGCCGCCGCGCCGCGTGTCTTTCTGTCGCAGTCGTCGGTCAGCGAGCAGATTCGCAAGCTCGAAGCGCGCGCGGGGCAGTCGCTGCTCACGCGCAGCAAGGCGGGCGTCGCGCCCACCGAAGCGGGGCTGCGCTTGCTGGCCTATGCGCGGCGCATCCTGGCGATGAGCGACGAGGCGTTTCGCGACCTGCATGGTGAAACGCTGCAGGGCGAACTGAGCCTGGCCGTCACCGACTACTTCCGGCCCGGCGATCTGACCCAGTTGCTGGCACGCCTGGGCGAGAGCTACCCGCGCGTGCGGCTGCACGTGAGCATCCTGAAAAGCGACGCGATGCGCGCGGCCTATGCGCAGGGTGAATTCGACGTGGGGCTGGCGATGAACATCGCCGGCGTGTCCGCCGCGCAGCCGCGCGCGTCGGTGATCCGCAGGGAGTCGCTGGCGTGGCTCGGCGCAACAGGCATGCGGCCCGTGCGCGGCGAGCCGCTGCGGCTGCTGGCCCTGCCGGACACCTGCTCCCTGCACCAGTTCACGGTGGCGCTGCTGCGGCGCCGGCGCGTGCCGTACACGCTGGCGCATGTGGCGTCGGGGGTGGCGGGTTTGCAGTCGGCGCTGGCTGCGGGGCTGGGCGTGGCCTGCCTGAACGAGTCGTCGGTCAGCGAGGGCGTGGCGCGGCTGGCCACACCGCACGGGCTGCCGGCCTTGCCGCGTGTCGCCTTCGAGTTTCTGCCCGGGCGCCGAGGCGAAACGGCGTTCGTAACCCGGGCGCGGGAACTGCTCGCCACGCAGTTGGCATAAGCCTGGAGCCGGAGTGTCGCGGTTGGTGCGGTTGGCGCGAGATTTGCGTCAGCCATTCCATGGACGCGCCACCCCCCGACTCTGCAGCTTCGCCCCCCAACTGGCTGCGCCATTCCCGTTTCGACGATGCGCAGGCGATCTTCTCGGGCACGCTGTTCGTCGCCATCGCGATGATGCTGTTCGCCCAGGCGGGGCTGCTCACGGGCGGCACGGCGGGTGTGGCGTTCATCCTTCACTACGCCACCGGCGTGAGCTTCGGCAAGCTGTTCTTCCTGGTCAACTTGCCGTTCTATTGGTTCGCGTGGCGTCACATGGGGCGCGCGTTCACCATCAAGACTTTCTCTGCCATTGCGTTGTTGTCGGTGATGACAGACTGGGCGCCGCGCTATCTGTCGATCGGGTTGCTGCACCCGGCGTTTGCGGCGGTGCTGGGTGGGCTGATGCTGGGCACGGGTTGTCTGTTTCTGGCGCGTCACCGGGCGAGCCTGGGTGGTGCGACGGTGTTGACCTTGTACCTTCAGGAGAAGCGCGGTTGGCCGGCAGGCAAGGTGCAGATCGGCATCGACTGCACGGTGGTGCTGTTCGCGCTGTTCGTGATTCCACCGGAGCGTGTGGGGTGGTCCGTGGTAGCCGCCGTGGTCATGGGGCTGTTCTTGTGGGTCAATCACAAGCCGGGGCGGTACGCTGCTACTTGAGCCCCATTTGGCCTTGTTTGTTTAGCCGTGGTCGTTCCGGTGCCGTTGCCGTTGCCGTTGCCGTTGTTCAGGGCGTGTGCACAGGCCGCCGGGTGCTCCCCTCCGCGAATGTCCCCCGCTTCGCTCCTCCTTTATTTCGCTGCGGGGAGCACCCGACGCCCTGTGCACCTGGGCACGCTGTCGGTGATCGCGCGATCAACCACTGCTCTGAAAACGCYCACGAGGGTGGGGTGCCTTGCGCAGCGAAATAAMGGAGGAGGCC
>NNBV01000592.1_pt1 | contig 14253 bp, 5 predicted proteins | sample 1173771 | NCBI WGS metagenome assembly NNBV01 (sample SAMN07173938, study PRJNA388173) | plant metagenome | isolation source: symbiotic tissue sample KVS11 | place: Norway: Troms, Kvaloya island
GAGACAATTTATTTTTAAAATATAATTTAAGGAATTTGCCCCAACATTTACTTTAATTTTAACTGCTATTGATTATGAAAAAGATGATGTGTGCCATGATGTTCGTTGTAATTTCTATTGCAATGAACTCATGCTCTGCAGATAGTGCCGAGGGAACAGACAATAGTACTACAACCGAAACTCTGATTACGAACTACGCGTATAACGATTCAGAGATCGAAACCATGAAACTTATCAACGATTACAGGGTAAGTATTGGTTTGAATGCATTAGAAAAAATAAATCATATTTCGTTTAAATGTGAAGAGCATAATAATTATATGATTGCCAACAATGTTGTGGATCATAATGATTTTACTTCGCGTTCGAACAATATTATTAGCGTTTTAGGAGCTAAAAAAGTAGGTGAGAATGTTGCTTACAATTACAAAACTTCTGAAGCAGCAGTAAGAGCGTGGCTTGACAGCCCCGGACATAAAGAAAATATCGTAGGAGATTTTACTCATTTTGGTTTATCAGTAACAACTGATGCGAAAACAGGAAAAAAATACTATACGAATATCTTCGCTAAAATTTAAATATTATTGGACTGGTTGGTTTTTAGTAGTCGTTGCAAATCTTTGATTTGCGACGACTTTTTTTAAAGATAAACAACTGGGAAAATCCCAAATAAAAAAATTCCAAATTCCAATACGAGTGCATGTATTGGAATTTGGAATTTAAAAATATTGGAATTTAATTTTTTATAGTCCCACAATAATAAATTCGCTTCTTCTGTTCATTTGATGTTCTTCTTCAGAACAGTTAACCCCATCAGAACATCCATTTACCAGTTGTGTTTCACCATATCCTTTTCCGGTTAATCGGTTTTTAGCAACACCGTTTTTAACCAGCCAGTCAATAGTCGATTTGGCTCTTCGGTTGGATAAGGCTTCGTTGTATTGATGTGTAGCCCTGCTGTCGGTATGAGAACGGATATCGAGTTTCATTGTTGGATTGTTGTTCAGTACATCGAGGATTTTCTCCAGATCCAAAGCTGCTTCGGTTCTGATATTGGATTTATCCAGATCGAAATAAATCATTTTAATACCAAAACATTTTCCCAGGTCATCACCAATGGTGACTTTACAGGTTGATTTTTCTAGTGCAATCGGAAGGCTTGTTTTACCTGTTATTTTTCCAATGGTTACACTGACTTCTCTTGTAGTGTATTCTTCTTTTTCAGCTCGTACATTATAGGTTTTTCCGCATTCTACTGCAAAAGTATAATAACCGCTTGCGTCTGAAACCGTGCTGTTTTTGATTGAGGTGCCTTCATATAAAGTCACTTTTGTTCCCGGTAAAACGGCATTTGTACTCAGATCGGTAATGATGCCTTCGAGTGTCTGAACGCATTGCAGTTTTCGGGTTTCCAGAAATTTATAAATATCATCAGATCCCTGTCCGCCATCTTTATTGGAACTGAAATAGCCACGTCGTGAAACCGGATCAATGATATAGGCAAAATCATCTTTAGGAGAATTGATATCCGCGCCCACATTCTGAATATTACTGATAGTTCCGTTGTCTTCTATATTTCCCACAAATACATCAAGTCCGCCCAGTCCGGGATGTCCGTCTGAGGCAAAATAAATTTCATTTTCGCTTGTCACAAACGGAAAGGTTTCCTTGCCTTCGGTGTTAATCGTATTACCAAGGTTTTGTGGCGGGCCATAACTTTCTCCGTTAATACTTACTTTATAAATATCAGACTGTCCGATGGTCCCAGGCATATCAGAGGCAAAATACAAAGTTTTCTCATCCGGGCTTAGCGCAGGATGTCCCACACTATAGTTGTCGCTGTTAAAAGGAAGTTCGGTGATATTTCCCCATTTGCCATTATTGTCCAGTGTGGCTTTGTATATTTTTATTAATGTAATTTTGTTGTCATCTTTTCCTTTTTTGCCGTTTGCATAATTGTTTCGGGTAAAATAAACCGTTTTGCCATCTTTGGTGAAAACCGGAGAAGATTCATGAAATTTGGTATTGATAGCCGTTTTGAATTTATTGACTTTGGCACTGCTTCCCGTTGCCGGATCTACATCGGCAAAATACAAATTGGTAAAATATTCACCCGTCCATTTGTGTTTGCGTTGCGAGAAGTTTCCGGTATCTCTGGCCGATGCAAAATAAATTTTGTTGTCGTATACAAACGAACTGTAGTCGGAATACTTGGAGTTGATTCCCGCATCTTCAATTGTATAACGGCCTGAATTGGCTTTGATCTCATCCAGATAATTGACATCTTCCTTATACAATTTTCCTCTGTTGTCGTTTTTGAATTTGGCATTGAATTCACCAAGTATTTTATTGGCCTTATCTATTTGTCCGGTTGATTTTAAGGATTGGGCATACCTGTAATAATATTCAGGTTCAGGACTTGTATTCATGGCAAATAATTCGCCGTACCATTTTGCAGCGCCATCAAAATCAGAATTGAAGTAATAGGAATTACCCAGTTTCTTGAACATATCCTCAGATTTGTATCCTTTTTCGGCTACGCGTTCATAGGTTTTTATGGCATCTATATAGGCATAATTGTCGTATTTTTTATCTCCGGCAGCAACCTTGGAATCCTGGGCATAACTCTCGGGAGAAAAACAGATTATCATTAAGCAGAGAAGTATATAATTTTTCATAGTGATTATTTTTAGAAGAAACGTGGGGTTGTCATTTTACCGTTGTTTTTAAAGAACTCATAACGCAGGAAGATCTCATGAGATCCTGAATTATAGTTTTGCAGTCTGGTGGTTTCATGATCGTAACCATAACCAATATAGAGTCCGTCTGTTACCTGAAATCCTACCATGGCACTTACTGCAGCGCTCCATCTGTAGGCAACTCCTACCACAAACTTCTCGACAAACATAAAATTAGCCGATACATCTACCTGAAGCGGTGCCCCTTCGACCATTTTACCCAGAACAGCGGGTTTGAATTTGATGTATTCAAGCTTATCGAGATCAAATACATAACCGGCCATTAAATAATAATTGATTTTGTCCTTGAAAATCGCGATATCATTATCATCATACCGATTGGTTTCGATAAAATTAGGAACTGATAACCCGATGTAAGCTTTGTCAGAATGCCAGTAAACACCGGCTCCCACATTAGGTGAGAATTTATTATCAAGATCCTGAAACTGTGGATCACCCTGACTCTCCGGATTTAATTTATTGATGTCCAGATTGAACAAATTGGCCGTTCCCTTGATCCCGAAAGACAATTTGAAATCGGGTGATGTCTGAATGGTATAAGAAAGATCAACTGAAAGATTATTCTCATTCGTTGGTCCTATTTTATCATTAACCAATGAAACTCCAACTCCTAAATTGCTGTTGCTGATGGGAGTATTGACAGAAAAACTGCTGGTTTCGGGAGCTCCGTCGAGCCCCACCCATTGGGTACGGTACAGTCCGAAAATACTTAAGGCTCCTCGTGATCCTGCATAGGCCGGATTTATTGCGATCGTATTATACATGTATTGCGTATATTGGGCATCTTGCTGTGCATAACCGGCAACTCCTGCAAACATTATGACGWAGAAAAATAATTTTGCTCTCATAGTAGATATTATTATATTATTATTACTATCGATTTTATTTAGATAAATATAAATACCCATCTTTCTTATTATTTTGAAGTACATTATTTCCATCTAACGATTTGTAATTAATAATGTAGAAATAAGTTCCGGTTGGTAATCCGTCAGATTGCTTAACGGTAGTTCTTCCTGTTGATATTCCATCAAATGCGTTCGTTGTATTATTATAATTATCAGTTTCAAAAACTAATATTCCCCAACGATTGTAGATCTCTACATTATTTTCAGGATAACAGGTTGTATCATCAATACTATCAATTTTGAAAACGTCGTTTATTCCGTCTCCATTGGGAGAGAAAGCATTGTGTACCACAACATTTCCGCAGGCTAATACTTTACAATCATCATTAATTTCCATATTCAATAAAATGCTTCTTGGGCAATTTTGATCTGTTATTTTATATTCAAATGTGTAATTGCCAAGGGCTAAACCAAGTGCATTAAAAGTATTTCCTTGTATCGTATTACTATTATTAGGATCGATCCAAACTCCTGTCAAAGGCGTATTTTCAGGTAATAGAGCAAGTAAATCAATAAGAGTCGAATCATCGTTACAAGCCTGGCTTGAGATGTTTACAATACCATTTGGTACAACAGTTATAGTTACAGTAGCAGTATCACAATTATCGGCACTTAGTTTATCACAAATTTGATAGTTATAAGTATAAGTTCCTGCCGGAGTTAAACTCGATACGGTTACATTTCCTATAGCATCAAAAGTGATGTTTGGATCTGTTTTAGCATTATTATTTGAATTCAATAATGTAAAGTTTACCAGTTCTAATGATGCACGTGTGATGCCTTTAAAGTCATTGATCAAAACGTTTCCAACCAACCCAAAAGTGTTACAGCCTATATTAGTATAAACATCATCATTAGCAATAACCGGAGTTGGCGGTGCAGCAGGTTCAGATACAATAACCGTTACGATTGCTGTGTCACAATTCCCCGCATCGGCATTTTCGCATATTTGATAGGTTAGCGTATAAGTTCCTCCAGGAGTTCCGGCTGCAACATCTACAGATCCGTCAGGATTTAATGTCAAGGCTCCTTTAGGATCCGGTGTTACAATTGTAAGTGTAACATCCGCCGGGTTTATTGCAGCAGCATTCAACGTATCATTGTTGTATACATTTATTACGTTTATCGATGCTGTAGTTCCATTTATTGGTCCTGCATTATCATCATTTGCTACAATGGCAAATGTTGGTCTGGCAGTACAGTAAGGCTCAGATTTTGGATACTCTACAGTTATAGTTTCACTAGGATTAGTAGAGATTGTCAATTTAGCAAGAGGACGAAGTGTTTCAAATCCGTCTGGTGCCTCAATCCATTTATTGTCCTGAAAAACCCAACCCGGCCAGTCAATACCTTTTCCGGTTTGATCTACCACAGCTCCTGGCCATAATACGCGACCTGTAAGTGGCAAATCATTCATTATAGTGATAACAGTATTGTTGCTGTTGGCCCAAGCAATCGTTACACCATTTACAGGAGTAAAGTTTACAGGAGTTACTACATAATCAATATACGCAACATCATTAACACAAATTGGAGTAGCAGTTACAGTCATTACCGGAGCTTCTATAGTTACGGTAACAGTTGCAGTATCACAGTTTGTAGTCTGATCAGCCTCACAAATTTGATATACTAATGTCAAAGTTCCAACCGGAGCATTTGCTAAAACATCTACAGATCCGTCCGCATTTAATTGTAAAAACTCGTTTGGAGTTACTGTTGTAATAATAACATCAGATGCTGTAACCACAACACCTTCAAGAGTGTCATTAGGTAATACATTTAGAACATTTTTCGTAATGTGATTCACTCCTGCAATTGGCCCCGCTGAATCATCATTGGCAACAATGTCAGAGAAAACTTTACAATTCACTCCAAAGTCAGCATCTAAATGAACCAAATCTTCAGGTGTTATTGTCACAATATAGCCACTGGCACCACCAGTTGTGCTACAAACCTTATGCAATTGCGATTTACCTGTTTTATTAGTTGTTTTTTTATCTGTAATGGATGGAAGAACTTTAACCAAGCCCGTTGCTCCCAAATTCGCAGCAACAGCATCAAGATTAGCATCTTTTACCAGTTTTATAGTATAATCTCCATAAGGATTTGCACTATCAGGGCGGTTTCTCCAGAATCCTTCAATACCTACAATTACTTCCTGATGATATCCGTTAGGGCCATCAATAATCACATTAGCACTCAAGGCATTTCCAAAACCACCGGCATTTAATTCTCCCACATTTGATGGTCCTGCATAACTTCCGTCACCGTTAAGGTCAATCCATTCCCATTGGCTATAATCAATAGCTCCGTTTCCGTCAGGAATATTTTTAGTTACAATACCATCATTATTAGCATCATACCATTCATCCTGAACTCCGTTACCATTGGTATCATACCAAACATAATCTCCTAAAACCGGTAGCGTCGATTTTCCGTATTCAAAATTATGCTCCTGAATTTTACAATCTTCAAGAGTAGTAAAGAACAAACTTGAATCTATAGGATATAATTGGTATGCACTATTCAGGTTGGCATCCTGAACCTGAACCAAATAACTTCCGGCAACCATGCCTGAGAAATTATATAAACCATCGGCACCTGTGATGCGTAATAAAATAGGTCCGGCCGTAGTACCTTGTGGAACCAAAGTAACAGGCACATTTGCAATTGGTGTATTTGTGTCTTTGTTTATAATTTGTCCGGATATTTTAATCGTATAAGTTGGTTGAGAAATGACAACCGTTGCAGTTGCAGAACAAGTTTCGCTACCGCTATTTACAGATGATGTTGCTGTAAGTGTGTAGGTTCCTGCCGGTAAATTAGTATTACCAACAACCTCATTATTTTCATTTCTAATAACAACAGTCGATCCCGGAGTATTCGTAACCAAGATCAAACCATCTTTTCCTCCAAAACAAGTTACATTAGAAACAACTCCTGTAACCGAAACTTTATTTTCGACAGTAAAAGTTTGTTTCAATTCGGTTTTATTGCCTGCACAATCCGTCAAAGTATAGGTTCTGGTTAAGATATAAGCATTTCCGTCGCAACCACTTCCACCATTATTAGAATCACTTACAGTAATGTCAACAGTACTACTGCAATTGTCAGCAGCATCTTTTATATCACCCGGATTTCCAACAGGAATATCAGCAATAGTTTGCAGGTTAGCAACATCAACAGGAGCAGTTCCCGTAGGCGGAGTAGTATCTCTAACTGTTATTATTTGAGTATAACTAGCGGTATTTAAGCCACAATCGCTGGTAGCCCATGTACGGGTTAAAGTATAATTAGTAGAACAACTGTTTACAATATCACTTTTAATTTCAGTAAAAACGATAGGTAAATTACCATTGCAATTATCCGTAGCCTCAACATTTGCAGGTTCAGGAACAGTGTCGCAAGAAACCGTAATATCTGTTGGAAGTTCACCAATAAATGTTGGTTTTGTTGTGTCCTGAATTGTTATCACTTGCGTGAAAGTATCAGAAGTATTTCCGCAATCATCTTTTACTGTCCAGGTATTGGTATACGTTCCCGCATTCGAACAATCTGCCGAAGCTACAAACGCACCACTTACTTTTACAATATCCGAAACATCGCTATCACATAAATCCGAAGCTATTGGGAATAACGCTTGCGCGGAAGTTAAAGCAGTTGCATCACTACATTCAATAGTTTTATTTAAAGAAGCCACAGTAGTTGACCATATTGGAGCCGAAGTATCCTGAATTGTTATCACTTGCGTGAAAGTTTCAGAAGTATTTCCGCAATCGTCTTTTACTGTCCATATATTGGTATACGTTCCCGCATTCGAACAATCCGCCGAAGCTACAAACGCACCGCTTACTTTTACAATATCCGAAATATCGCTATCACATAAATCTGAAGCGATTGGGAATAACGCTTGCGCGGAAGTTAAAGCAGCCGCATCGCTACATTCGATAGTTTTATTTAAAGAAGCCAAAGCAGTTGACCAGGTTGGAGCACTAATGTCCTGCACATTAATAACCTGACTAACCGGAAGAGAAATATTTCCACAAGCATCTACAGCAGTCCAGGTTCTTGTAGTGGTATATGAACCCGCACAAGCACCCTGAGTAACCACATCTTGATAAGTTAATGAAGAAACAGTACCATTATTATCCGTAGCAGTTGCAGTTGCAAAAACCGGTAAAGCAGGACAATTAATTGTAGAAGCCAAAGGCAAAGGATCTATAATTGGTTTAACAGCATCGCCATCAGTAATAGTTACTGATTTAGAGATGGTACAAAGATTAGCATCTTTAATAGTCACTGTATAAGTTCCCGCAATAAGCCCAGTTGCAGTTGCAGCGGTTTGAACAGGAGTTGTATCCCAAGAATATGTATATCCTAAAGTTCCACCGGAAACAGTCACAGACGCAGATCCGTTATTACCGCCACCACAACCAACATTAATTTGACTTGTTGTAGCGCTTAAAGCCGCACTAGGTTGTCCGATAATTACTGAATTAGTTTGAGTCGAACAATTATCAGTAACAGTCAAAGTATAAGTTCCTGCTGGAAGATTCGAAACAGAAGCTGTAGTTCCTACCGAAACATTCGAAGCATTTTTCCAATTATAAGTAACCGTTCCAACAAAGTTAGTTACCGCGCCAGCTGTTACAGATCCTGTACTAAACCCAAAACAAGTAACATCTGTTTTAGAAGAAGCCGCAAGCGCTAAAGCTGCGCTTGGTTGTCCGATAATAACCGAATTAGTTTGAGTAGAACAGTTATCAGTAACAGTCAAAGTATAAGTTCCCGCCGGAAGATTCGAAACCGAAGCTGTAGTTCCAATAGAAACATTCGAAACATTTTTCCAATTATAAGTAACCGTTCCCACAAAGTTAGTTACCGCACCCGCAGTTACAGATCCAGTACTAAACCCAAAACAAGTAACATCAGTTTTAGAAGAAGCTGCAAGCGCTAAAGCCGCGCTAGGTTGTCCGATAACAACTGAATTAGTTTGAGTCGAACAATTATCAGTAACAGTCAAAGTATAAGTTCCCGTCGGAAGATTAGAAACCGAAGCCGTAGTTCCAACTGAAACATTTGAAGCATTTTTCCAAACATAATTTACAGTTCCAACAGAATTAGTAACTAAACCAGCAGTTACAGATCCAGTGCTAAACCCAAAACAAGTAACATCTGTTTTAGAAGAAGCCGCAAGGGCTAAAGCTGCACTAGGTTGTCCGATAATAACAGAATTAGTTTGAGTCGAACAATTATCTGTAACAGTCAAAGTATACGTTCCTGCCGGAAGATTCGAAACCGAAGCTGTAGTTCCCACCGAAACATTCGACGCATTTTTCCAATTATAAGTAACCGTTCCCACAAAGTTAGTTACCGCACCCGCAGTTACCGTTCCAGTGCTAAACCCAAAACAAGTAACATCTGTTTTAGAAGAAGCCGCAAGTGCTAAAGCTGCACTTGGTTGTCCGATAATAACCGTATTAGTTTGAGTAGAACAGTCATCAGTAACAGTCAAAGTATAAGTTCCTGCTGGAAGATTCGAAACGGAAGCTGTATTTCCAACCGAAACATTCGAAGCGTTTTTCCAATTATAAGTAACCGTTCCCACAAAGTTAGTTACCGCACCCGCAGTTACAGATCCTGTACTAAACCCAAAACAAGTAACATCCGTTTTAGAAGAAGCTGCAAGTGCTAAAGCTGCAGTAGGTTGTCCGATAATAACAGAGTTTGTTTGAGTCGAACAATTATCAGTAACAGTCAAAGTATAAGTTCCCGCCGGAAGATTCGAAACAGAAGCTGTAGTTCCCACCGAAACATTTAAAGCATTTTTCCAAACATAATTTACAGTTCCAACATTATTAGTTACCGCACCCGCAGTTACCGTTCCCGTACTAAACCCAAAACAAGTAACATCTGTTTTAGAAGAAGCCGCAAGCGCTAAAGCCGCACTTGGTTGTCCGATAATAACAGAGTTTGTTTGAGTCGAACAATTATCAGTGACAGTCAAAGTATAAGTTCCCGCCGGAAGATTTGAAACAGAAGCTGTAGTTCCCACCGAAACATTTAAAGCGTTTTTCCAAACATAATTTACAGTTCCAACATTATTAGTTACCGCACCTGCAGTTACCGTTCCAGTGCTAAACCCAAAACAAGTAACATCCGTTTTAGATGAAGTCGCAAGCGCTAAAGCCGCACTTGGTTGTCCGATAATAACAGAGTTTGTTTGAGTCGAACAATTATCAGTGACAGTCAAAGTATAAGTTCCTGCCGGAAGATTCGAAACAGAAGCTGTAGTTCCCACCGAACCATTCGAAGCATTTTTCCAAGAATAAGTAACCGTTCCAACAGAATTAGTAACTAAACCCGCAGTTACCGTTCCAGTACTAAACCCAAAACAAGAAACATCAGTTTTAGAAGAAGCTGCAAGAGCTAAAGCCGCACTAGGTTGTCCGATAATAACCGAATTAGTTTGAGTCGAACAATTATCAGTAACAGTCAAAGTATAAGTTCCCGCCGGAAGATTCGAAACCGAAGCTATCGTTCCCACCGAAACATTTGAAGCATTTTTCCAAACATAATTTACAGTTCCAACAGAATTAGTAACTAAACCAGCAGTTACAGATCCGGTACTAAACCCAAAACAACTAACATCTGTTTTTGAAGAAACCGCAAGTGCTAAAGCCGCAGTTGGTTGTCCGATAATAACAGAGTTTGTTTGACTAGAACAATTATCAGTAACAGTCAAAGTATAAGTTCCCGCCGGAAGATTCGAAACAGAAGCCGTAGTTCCCACTGAAACATTCAGAGCATTTTTCCAGGAATATGTAACAGTTCCAACATTATTGGTTACTGCACCCGCAGTTACAGATCCGGTACTAAATCCAAAACAAGTAACATCAGTTTTAGAAGAAGCTGCAAGAGCAAAAGCCGCACTAGGTTGTCCGATAATAACTGAATTAGTTTGAGTAGAACAATTATCAGTAACAGTCAAAGTATAAGTTCCTGCCGGAAGATTCGAAACAGAAGCCGTAGTTCCAACTGAAACATTCAGAGCATTTTTCCAAACATAATTTACAGTTCCAACATTATTGCTTACCGCCCCCGCAGTTACAGATCCCGTACTAAAACCAAAACAAGAAACATCAGTTTTAGATGAAGCCGCAAGCGCTAAAGCCGCAGTTGGTTGTCCTATAATAACAGAGTTTGTTTGAGTCGAACAATTATCAGTGACAGTCAAAGTATAAGTTCCCGCCGGAAGATTCGAAACCGAAGCTGTAGTTCCCACCGAACCATTCGAAGCATTTTTCCAAGAATAAGTAACCGTTCCAACAGAATTAGTAACTAAACCCGCAGTTACCGTTCCTGTACTAAACCCAAAACAAGAAACATCAGTTTTAGAAGAAGCTGCAAGCGCTAAAGCTGCAGTTGGTTGTCCGATAATAACTGAATTAGTTTGAGAAGAACAGTTATCCGTAACAGTCAAAGTATAAGTTCCCGCCGGAAGATTCGAAACCGAAGCTGTAGTTCCTACCGAAACATTCAGAGCATTTTTCCAAACATAATTGACAGTTCCAACATTATTGGTTACTGCACCAGCAGTTACTGTTCCAGTGCTAAACCCAAAACAAGTAACATCCGTTTTAGAAGAAGCCGCAAGAGCTAAAACTGCGCTTGGTTGTCCGATAATAACTGAATTCGTTTGAGTCGAACAATTATCAGTAACAGTCAAAGTATAAGTTCCTGCCGGAAGATTCGAAACAGAAGCCGTAGTTCCTACCGAAACATTCGAAGCATTTTTCCACGAATAAGTAACAGTTCCAATTGAATTGCTTATTGCACCGGCATTCACACTTCCTGTACTTTTTCCATAACAGATAACATCCGTTTTAGAGGAAGCTGCAAGGGCTAAAGCTGCAGTTGGTTGCGTAATAACTACTCCGTTAATATTGGCAGAACAACCATTGGCATCCACTACTTTTATATTGTAGGTTCCGGCAATTAGAGCTTGTAAAGTATTTGGAGTTGTTCCTCCATTAATATAATAAGTAAACGGCGCAGTTCCGTTGGTAACATTTACCTGAATTTTACCATCGTTTCCGCCAAAACAGGTCACATTGGTTTTTGACCCTAATGCGACAGTGTAAAATGGAGGCAAAGTAATATTAGAGGTTACAAAATCCCGATTGGCATACCACCATGTATTGATCGTATTTAAATTTCCGTACTGAGGACTACCATTATTACTACTATTGAAATTATTCCAGGTATGGCAATTACCGGGAGGAACGTTATTAGGAGTACATCCGGTAAGGTTTAGTTTGCTGCTAAAAACACCTCCTGTATAAGTAATGTTACTATCATCCCAGTAAAGTTTTAGAATATATCCTGATGGAGCAGCCGGCCTTACAGTTGTACAAGAAAAACCATTTTGATTTTCTTCTATATCATACATCGGAAAATGAAAAGCAGCCTGTCCAAAAGAGACTACGATAGGTATCGACGTACCCTGCGCTATAGTATTTCCCAGTCCGTCTTTTCCATTCCAGGGAACACTAACAGCATATGGTGGAGCTCCGGAACCTGTTACACTTTGAGTAGTTAGTACATCTTTTGTACCTGGAGTATAAATTCCGTCACCATTATTAAAATCAAGAAGTATATCAATTGTTCCGCTTTTAAAAACGCTAATATTAATATTACTTTCTCCAATACCACAATTGGTAATTCCGTTTATTTGTATGTTTCCGTTGTACGTTCCGTTTTTCCAGACATTAATATCAGGATCATTAAGAAAGACCTCGTATTTCGGACTCATTTTAGTTGCATTTGCTGCATTCCAGACACTTTTTTGATCATTAGCCGTATTTCCGGTGCTTCCAGCTCCCGTATTATTAAACGCAACATTAAAGTACCAAGGTCTAAAACCCGCACCATTAAAATTAATTTTATTTACGAAACCAGTTTGTGTAATAGCTCCTGTTGTAGAGCCATTATCCGGAGCAAAAACAAAGAAAGCGCCATTAAAGTCAGTCGTAACATTATCCATTGCAAGAGCCCATCGTTTAGAGTAAAGACGTCCTGAAATAGAATTTTTAGTTGCATTATTAGCAACTGTAATGTCATAATAATTATAATAAAGTTCTGTGTAACTATTGTTATTGGTTTCAAATTCAATATAATAATCACCTGCAGGCATACCGGTTGGATCAAAGACAATAGGAACATAACCAGTTGTAGTAATACCATTAATTCCATTTGGTCCGTTTTGAGCTCTTGAAAGTTTTTGAGCTTCTGTACCGGTTATATTTGATGATGATGTAGTTAAATTATAACTTCCAAATACAACATTGCCGTTAGGATCTAAAATTCTAAATTTAGAATCAACTTCTGAATTGCTATTATCAGGAGCAGATCTTCTGGCTTTACTAAACCCCAGATATACTTTTTCACTATTGGGGTTTTGAATCCTAATGTATAAACGTTGTTCATTAGTAGAACCGTATCTGGCAAAATTACCGTACTCATTGTTGTTGATACAAAGAGAAGCTCGATGATTAACATCCGGCGTGGTTTGTTTTGTACCTTCTCCGCCATAAACATTCATGAACAAAGAACTTAATATAAAACTTAGAAGGATTTTTATTCTGATTTTAAAAGTAAAGTTTTCCATATTAAAAATTTAATATTGATGTGATGGTTATGCTAAGAGAAAAAACGAACTGCAACTACATTTTGTAGTAAGAAAACATAAGCGGCTCTCGAATTCATTGCGTTTTTTAAATCGAAGTAAGATTTATTAAAACCAATTCCTTTTGTTTTTTTAGGAGGGATGTAGGTGTAAAGAATGACCTGACTTTTACTTTCCTGACAAGAAACCGAAGTGGCGACAACCTTAGTACCATTCCACTGGTCGAGCTTGCTAATGTCAGTTAAGTTGAGTTTTACATAAAATTCTACAGACTCTCCGGCAGCAAGTGTAATGGTTTTATTAAGTGCCGAATTGTTTTTATGCTGCAATTTATTGCTCATTAAAATATTATTTTGCGAAGAACTTCCGTCCGGGTTTTCGGCAAAGCCCGAAAAGTTGTCTGCAGATAATTGATAAGTGTCTGTAGTAGTACCGGTGTTTTTAATTTGAAGTAAAAATGAAGTTTCGAAACCATTATACTTTTGTTCCTTATCTCCTTCAATAGTTATTTCTGAATTGCATGAACCCGATTGTGCAGATGCAATAGCTGTAATGAAACAAAACAGTAGAGTAAAAATGTTTTTCTGAAAAATGTTTTTTTTGAAAGAAAAAATAAACTTACAATTGTGAACAAATTTCGCTGCTTTTTCAAGAGTAGTTTTAGTTATCATATACTTAGGTTTTTTGTTTTTGGTGTTTATGAAATTTTAACAGAATCAAAGTTATAGAGAGGTGTTAATTTTGATTTTTTTTGTCCGTAACTAACCTAAAAACTCGTTGAAGTGTATTTTTTTTGTTAAATAATGGTCTAAAAAGCAATTTTTTTTGTCATTTCTAACAAATAAAAAAGTAGTCTTTTTTTGGTTTTTTGACTAAAAACGTAAATTTTAAAACCTTT
>NNBV01000148.1_pt1 | contig 14200 bp, 11 predicted proteins | sample 1173771 | NCBI WGS metagenome assembly NNBV01 (sample SAMN07173938, study PRJNA388173) | plant metagenome | isolation source: symbiotic tissue sample KVS11 | place: Norway: Troms, Kvaloya island
AAGTGTATAAGAGACAGCAAAACACAGGTGAATTCGATATGTATCCAGGTGGAACAAAGCTAGAAGATGCAGCAGATTCAATCAATGCGAAAGCTACGATCGCTCTGCAAGCACACTCTACACCCAAAACCCGCGAGTACATCGAAAAAGAATGGAAGCAACCAACCTCAGTTTCCCGTCCTTGGGGCATTAAGGGTACTGATGAGTTCTTGATGAAACTCAGCGAATTGAGTGGTATCCCCATTCCTGAAGAATTGGAAATCGAACGCGGTCGTGCAGTTGATGCCATGACTGACTCTCACTCATGGATTCACGGCAAGCGCTTCGCTATCTACGGCGAACCAGATTTAGTATACAGCGTTGTTGGCTTTATGCTAGAAATGGGTGCTGAACCTGTGCATGTCTTGGTTCACAACAGCAACGAAGTATTTGAAGCAGAAATGAAAGAACTGCTTGCTTCTAGCCCCTTCGGTCAACATGCAACTGTTTGGCCTGGTAAGGACTTGTGGCACATGCGTTCTCTAATGTGTTTGCTATCAGGCTTATTAAATACAGCCTTTTCAACGCTCAAATTAAGCCATGTTACAATTTAAACTCTTATTTAAAAGTTTAAAGGATTAAAACCAAAGTACCTATAGTTACTAAACTGCTTCCTAAGATAATTTTCCAGTTTAAGGGTTCTCCTAGAAAAATAACCGAAAACAATAAAACTAATACCAAGCTTGATTTATCAATGGGTGCGACAAGAGAAGCTTTTCCTGCTTGTAAAGCTTGGAAATAAAAAATCCATGATAACCCTGTAGATACTCCAGATAATAATAAGAAAATCATCGTTCTTTGGGGAATAGTTAAGATATTGACTGCATTTCCTTGAAAAAATACAATTCCCCAAGCAATTACTAAGATGACAACAGTTCGGATTGCTGTTGCTAAATTAGAGTTGACATTTTCTACCCCAATTTTGGCAAAGATCGTTGTCAATGCTGCAAAGCCAGCCGAAAGTAATGCATATATCCACCACGTCATGGTGTTGTTCTCCATCTTGGGTTCTGGTTCACTAATTAATTATTGGCTGCAAACTGCGATCGCTTGTCTTCTGATATCAAGTTCGGTTAAACACTTATAACATCTGTAGGTTGGGTTGAGGAACGAAACCCAACGCTTGATCCTTGGTTCATGTTGGGTTTCACTACCGTTCAACCCAACCTACATTGATAGATTTTATTACAAGTAATTACCCGAACTTGATATGAAACTACCGTCATGCGATTTCTGGGGCGTAGGCGTAGCGTAGCCCGCCCCAAACATCTCTAGAAACTTAGAAGTTTTTGAGCGATCGCAAGCAAGCGCTAGAAGCTCAGAATATTTTACGTTCTTCTAAATGAGCAAGAATATCTGAGCGATCGCGCCACACAGTCCGCAGTTTTTTGTTAGCTAACATCTGTAACTGGTCGCTAATGTGAGGTGATCCAGGTTGAGTTGCGTTACCGTAGCTGGTGAGTGCCATTGCTCGTACAGGGTTGGAAAATTCAATTGCAGCCACATAGGAATCACCTGCAACGGCTTGGAACTGACCCTTTGTGCCGGGAGCAGAACTTAGTACTCGAAAAATTCCCAGGCTACCATCCCCACCATTGGCAGGCAAATCCACATCACCCAACCGTACCCGAAAAACCTGACCCCACGGTACATCAATTGCCCCATAAGTCTTTTCTACCTCTGCTGCGACTGCTTGCAGAGTTGCAACTGCACTTTCAGGATTCGCCAAACCGTCGGGTGTGGTGCGTGGAGAATTTTCACTCCAGGGTTTACTAAATGTTTTATCCCAGTCTAGCTGTTGTATCCAAAAGGCAAATAGTACAGCCCCGCGACTATCTGCATTAGCTTGCCGATCCCACGCTTCTAAAATATTAGCTGCTTTTTGCCCCAAGTCCTGACCATACTTGCGTGCAGCCGGAATTAAATCATCCAAAATCCGATCAGCCAGTTCCATCCGGGTAGAGTGCTTGTATGCAACCATTTCATCAAAAGATATTTTTTCATCCTCAGCCAACATCCTTACAGAACGTTGGGATCGGAAATCCATGAAACGAGGTGCGATGTAAGCCGGGTAATCATCTGCTTTAATGGCGGTTGGAAATGTAGTTGTCCAAGGTGGATCGTTTGTATTTTGCAACCAGCCACTCTTCGGATCAACTATGCGCGGTAAATCTTTGTAAGGATGAATTTTTGTCCACAAGGTTTTAGATGTATTTCCTGGGATTATACCTTCCCAATATTTAAAATCACCAAAGGAACGCACTGGAACTTGACCGTTGAATAGGTGCATAATATGCCCTTCTCTATCCGCATACATCACCGTAAACATTGGCAATTGTAAGCGCTGGAGTGTCTTTTCAAACTGGGCAAGATTTTTTGCTCGTGCCATATCCCACCACTGCTGGAGTACACCTGGTCGGTCAAGACCTGCAACTCTCAGCGCTACGGCTTTACCATTTTTCTCGGCTACTATAGGCCCGTGAACGGAACTTTTCACTATTAATGGTTGCTCTTGCAAGGAGCCATCTTTCTGCCTCACCTTTAAAGAGAGGGTTTTTGTCTGGAAGTTACGAACTTTGTCATCAAACTGGTACCCATTACCTGCCAGTGTGAGTTCATAAGCATCCCAACCATCATAAGTATTAACGGTGTGAGTCCAACCTAAGTTGTTGTTGAATGCGATCGCTAATACGGGAATACCTACAAGTGTTGCTCCATAAGCATCAATTCCTGGTGCGGTGATTTGGGCTTCATACCACAAAAATAAATCTGACCAAGGTAGATGTGGGTTGGCTAACAACATGGCGTTCCCATTGGCAGAATGAGTTGGTGCGATCGCCCAACCATTAGATCCTGCTTGCAACTTTTCTTTGCTCAGACCTAATACTTGCTCAGGATTGACCACAAAGGTGAAATTGAGTACCCGATGTAAGTGAGCCATGACATCTTCTGCCTTGACTGGTAGCACCGCCTCAACTTGATCATCAATTAAGTTAGGATTTTGTTTTGCATAGGCATTGATCCCAGTAGCAAAAGCATCGAGATAACTACGAAAAGTTGGACTCTGTGCCTTGTACCAAGAACGAGCGCGTTCTGGGACTCCCGCAGTCTGTACCCAACGATCTGACTCTAGATATTCCTCTCCCCAATATTCGGCCGCGCGTCCCCGTGCTTGGCCATAAAGACGCAAAAGCAAATCTCCATGACTTTGCATTTGTGCCCAACCAAAGGCATAAAATGCACTCTGGTCATCTTTACCGTAGATATGCGGCACACCGTAGGTATCCCATAATATCTCTGTGGATTTTGTTGGTACAGCTACAGTGCGGCTTCCGACAAACAAAACCAGTATCAAACTGAGTATTAAGGGTAAAACGCGTATTGATTTTCTTTTGTAAACTCTGAGTAAACTATCAATCCTCATTAACACCACCATTTACAGATGTAACGCTTGGGGACTAAAACTGCTTATTGGGCATTGGGCATTGATTATTCTCCTCTGCTTCCCAGTCCCTAGTCCCCCTGTTGGCACGCAAGTGACTTTGACAAAGCAGATTTAAGTTGATCTAACAATACCACTTTGTTGAGAAACTATATCAAAGCGATAAGTGTATCTTTTATTCCTTTTAAAAAATGGGGAAAAGGCTACACGATCATGTAATCTATATATTTATCAAGAAAGATTATCAACTCCAATGATAAAAAAGCTGTTAAATATTGAGAGTGCCCAGTGAAAAAACAACTAACCAGCAGAGCGTAATATTTTCCAGTGACGGCAGGATCATGATAAAAGCAACTACACTCTCACCTAGAGAATTGAAAAAGCCACAAATGTCAGCCTTATTTGGCCTGGTTTTGGGATTATGTCTGCTGCTAATTTGCTTAGTGTACAGTGTGACGCTAGGTGCAGCAGAAATACCTCTAGGTAAAGTTTTGACATCTTTTATAGCCTTTGATGGTTCTTATGATCACTTAGTTATTCAGACTGTGAGATTACCGCGATCGCTAATTGCTATCTTTGTAGGTTCAGCCCTTGCTGTATCGGGAGCATTGATGCAGGGTTTGACACGAAATCCCTTAGCAGATCCAGGTATTTTGGGTATTGAGTCGGGAGCCGCCCTGTTTGTCGTTGTGGCAACTTTTGTTTTTGGCAGTTCATCCCTAAGTATTTACGCCCTCGTGGCCTTTTTGGGTGCGGGAGTAACAGCAGTATTAGTCTACATCCTTGGTTCTCTAGGACGAGGAGGAGCCACCCCACTGAATCTGACGGTAGCAGGAGCAGCGTTAACTGCTTTGATTTCTTCCTTCACCACAGGTATCCTCATTGTCAGTCAACAAACACTCGAACAAGTCAGATTTTGGTTAGCTGGTTCTTTATCTGGTCGAGATTTTAATTTATTCTTACAACTACTGCCTTTCATCGGCATGGGATTAATAATAGCTTTTGCCCTCGGCAGACAAATTACCACTATGAGTTTAGGTGAAGATGTCGCCAAAGGTTTGGGTCAACAGACAGCTTGGATCAAAATATTTACCGCTATCAGCGTAGTCTTACTAGCAGGAAGTTCCGTCGCCCTTGCAGGGCCAATCGGCTTCATTGGTTTAGTCGTTCCCCATATAGTGAGATTTTATATTAAAGCCGATTATCGTTGGATATTACCTTATTGTGCAGTTTTGGGGGCAATTTTACTCTTAGTTGCAGATATTGCCGCCCGTGTATTGCTCAAACCGCAGGAGTTACCTGTAGGTGTAATGACAGCAATAGTTGGCGCTCCTTTTTTTGTCTACCTGGTTAAATCAAAGGTGAAAAAGTAAACTACCCACCACTGAACGGAGTAGCGTTTCAGTGGGGGCAATTAATCGCCCAGAGTTTACCCGACTAAGTGTTAAATCACTACGATTTTTAGGTCATCTTACCTACAAATACGCAGCCAGTTTGTAGCTCTAAGGTTAACAGTTAAACAGAATCATTGGGGAGGCAGTGCGTTGGACGGGTTCCCCGGCTTGAAGCACCTGCCGTTTTGAGTCAGTGCTGTTAGCGTAAAAAGCCTTTAAATCATTGTCCAGGCTAACTTTACCCGCAAGGAGGGACTTCGTGTCCAAAATATTTGTCATTGATCAAAACAAACGTCCATTAGCTCCAATTCATCCAGCACAGGCACGACAGTTATTAAAAAACAAGAAAGCAGCAATTTATAGACAATTCCCATTGACTTTAATTTTGAAAGAATCGCGAACTGAATCTCCAGTATCACTTAATCGGTTAAAAATTGACCCAGGTGCAAAGCATACGGGAATTGCATTAGTCAACGATACAAGTGGAGAGGTTGTATTTGCAGCAGAATTGAAGCATAGAGGTTTTGCAATCAGAGATGCTTTAACTTCTAGACGACAATTAAGACGTAGTAGACGCGCTAGAAAAACTCGTTACAGAAAACCAAGATTTTTAAATAGAACCCGTCCATCAGGATGGTTAGCCCCTAGCTTACAAAGTCGGGTTGACAATATCAAAACTTGGGTTGATAAGTTACGCCGATTTGCACCAATTACATCTATTAGTCAAGAGCTAGTACGCTTTGATATGCAATTGATGCGTAAGCCTGACATTCAAGGTAGAGAATATCAGCAGGGGACATTAGCTGGTTATGAAACTAGAGAATTTCTATTAGAAAAGTGGGGTAGACAATGCGCTTACTGCCAAGTATTGGACGTTCCTCTTCAGATAGAACACATTCACCCAAGAGCCAAAGGAGGCTCTAACTCGATATCAAATCTTACTTTAAGTTGCGAAAAATGCAATACAAAAAAAGGGGCTAGAGACATTAAAGACTTTCTAAAAAAAGACCCGTCAAAGTTAGAAAAAATACTTAAACAGGCTAAAAGACCATTAGCTGATGCAGCCGCAGTCAACACAACTCGTTTTGCATTGCTAGAAGTTTTAAAAGCGACTGGATTACCAGTGGAAACAGGTTCAGGAGGATTAACCAAATTCAATCGTAGTCAACACAATTTAGTTAAAACCCACTGGTTAGATGCGGCTTGTGTTGGTAAATCAACTCCTAAATTGATTATTAAAGGCGTTAAACCATTGTTAATTGCAGCTAATGGGCATGGTTCTAGGCAGTCGTGTAGAACCGATAAGTTCGGTTTCCCAAGTCGGCACGTACCTAGAGAAAAAATACATTTTGGCTTTCAAACTGGTGACATTGTTAAATCTTTTGTTACTACTGGTAAAAAGATTGGTAATTATGTTGGAAAAGTGGCTATTCGTTCATCAGGGAGTTTCAATGTTTCTACTAAAAATGGATTAGTTCAAGGAATATCGCACAAGTTTTGTAAACGCATTCACGCAAAAGATGGTTACTCGTATGCATATTAAACCCAAGAAATTGGAAATTACTCAACTGTTCCTCTCATCGTTTTCGCATTCGCTCAAAGGCATTCAAGGAACGTTTCGTAATTCCCCCTCCATTCCTGAGCCAGCGCGTTGGGCGGCTATGCCGACTTGTAGCGACTGGCGTCCCGCCACTATATCGGAGTACCGATATAGTGGGAGTCTCCTGGAGGTTTTAGATGAAGGTTGATTGGCTAGTCATTCGTTCACAGGCGATATCTTTCCGAATCGACCGACGTGTACCAGTGCTATTGCTATGTTTGGTAGTAGCGATCGCAGTGGTGATGGTGATGAATGTAGGGCGGGGTGAATATCCAATCTCGCCTTTAGATATCGTAAAAACTATATTGGGTTTAGATACAGGAAACCCAGACCATCAATTTGTAATTCAAAATCTGCGTTTACCCCGCACCCTTGTCGCTTTTATGGTGGGAATGGCGCTGGCAATTTCTGGTACTATCTTCCAAGGGTTGACACGCAACCCATTGGCTGACCCAGGTATTATCGGCATCAACGCTGGGGCAAGTCTGGCGGCAGTTACAGTAATTGTACTATTTCCATCAGCACCGATTTATACTTTGCCTCTATCAGCCTTTGCTGGTGCTCTGCTGATGGCGATTTTAATTTACTCGCTGGCTTGGAATAACGGTAGTTCCCCGATTCTATTAATTTTGATGGGTGTTGGCTTATCTGCGATCGCTAGTGCCATAACCAGCTTAATGATTACCTTTGGCGAAATTTCTGACGTTAGTAATGCTTTGGTTTGGTTAGCTGGGAGCGTCTATGGCCGGACTTGGGAGCAAGTCTTTTCTTTGTTACCCTGGTTAATTGTTTTTATCCCAATGGTTTTAACACTAGCAAGGCATTTGAACGTTTTAAATTTAGGAGATGATGTTGCCAAAAGTTTAGGTAGTCAAGTGGAATGGCAACGTGGTTTACTCGTGCTGGTGGGTGTAGCCTTAGCAGGTGCAGGAGTCGCCACCGCCGGAAATATTGCTTTTATTGGTTTAATCGCACCCCATTTAGGACGACAGTTGGTAGGTGCAACCCATGAAAGTTTGATACCTACTTCCGCACTCTTGGGGGGAGTGATTGTTGTGATGGCAGACTTGCTAGGAAGAACCCTGTTTGCACCTATCGAACTTCCTTGTGGGGTGGTAACTGCTGCTATTGGCGCTCCTTATTTCCTTTATTTATTAATTCGTAACCGCAAAAAATAAAAGACTGGGGATTGGAGGAGATGTGGTTTGACTTCTCTACGAGACGCTACGCGTAGCTTGCTTCCCCGCAGGGGTACGCTCACCAACCGAGAGATGAGGGAGATGGGGGACGCAAATAAAAACAAATGACAAGTGACAAATGACAAGTGACAAATGACAAATGACAAATGACAAATGACAAATGACAAATGACAAATCTAAAATGGTTTCACTTATGAAAGGACTCTCAACCCAAAGTCTGTCTTTAGCTTACGATGGTGCATTGATTATCCGTGACCTAAATTTGGTAATCCCCACCGGACAAATTAGTGGTTTAGTTGGTGCTAATGGTTGTGGAAAATCAACATTGTTACGAGGTCTAGCAAGATTACTTAAACCCCGTGGCGGTACAGTCTATCTTGATGGAACATCTATTTTTAATCTTTCCACCAAAGAAGTAGCACAGCAGTTAGGTATTTTGCCCCAAGGGCCAGTAGCTCCAGAAGGGTTAACAGTGCAAGATTTGGTAGCACAAGGACGTTATCCTTATCAAAATTGGTTGCAGCAGTGGTCAGCAAAAGATGAAAAAATCGTGCAGCAGGCACTAGAAATTACAGATTTGTTGAAATTGGCAGATAGAGCATTAGATACTTTATCTGGTGGACAACGACAAAGAGCTTGGATTGCAATGGCATTGGCGCAAGATACAGATATTTTGCTTTTAGATGAACCGACTACTTTTTTAGATTTGGCACACCAGATAGAAATTTTAGATTTGTTGTATGAGTTGAACCAAAATCAGGGACGGACAATTGTGATGGTGCTGCATGATTTAAATCAGGCGTGTCGTTATGCTGATTACTTAGTTGCAGTCAAAGATGGTCGGATTTTTGCTGCTGGGGAACCAAAGCTAGTTATGACTCAAGAAATGGTTCAAGAGGTTTTTGGGTTGGAGTGTCGGATTGTTCCTGACCCAGTGATGGAGACGCCAATGTGTGTACCAATAGGACGCAAAGGAAAAGTGAGTAGCGGACAAGTTTACTAGTGATTTGTCAAGCCAACTTTATTTATTACCTAACTACAAAAAATAAACAGTCGTGACAATCACATCAAAATCCCCTAAAGTATCTAAAAATCTGAGAAATTCAGCCCATCCTTTACAACGCTTAGTCAACTATGGCAGCCAATATCGTCAACAAATTTGGCAGGCGACATTATTTTCGATCATCAATACGATTTTAGATTTAGCACCACCGTGGTTAATTGGTATTGCGGTAGATATTCTCGTAGAGAAACAAAATTCTGTATTTGCCAAGTTGGGTGTCAAAGAAGTATTTTGGCAATTTTTACTGCTTTCCTTGATAACTATCATTATTTGGATACTAGAATCTGCTTCTGAGTACGCATATAATACCCTTTGGCGTAATTTAGCCCAAAATATCCAGCATAATTTACGCTTAGATGCCTACAATCATGTACAAGAATTAGATTCAGCTTACTTTGAAGAAAGTAGCACTGGTGGTTTGATGTCAATTTTAAATGATGATATCAACCAATTAGAAGATTTCTTGAATTATGTAGCCAATGAAATTCTCCAAATTACCACTTCAGTTCTTATTTTAACTTGTGGCGCTTTTTGGATTTTACCTCCATCGATCACCTTCGCAACATTGTTGCCAATGCCATTTATTCTTTGGGGTTCCTTTATTTACCAAAAGCGTCTGGAAGAGCGTTATGCTGAAGTCCGGGAAAGGGTAGGCTTTCTCAATTCACGATTGGCAAATAATCTCGGTGGAATTACTACAATTAAAAGCTTCACTGCTGAAGCTTATGAAAGCGCCAGATTTGCCGGAGAAAGTGAAGCATATAGAAAAAGTAACAGTAAAGCAATTAAACTTTCTGCGGCATTTAATCCTTTAATTAGAATGTTAATTTTAGTAGGGTTCACAGCCTTACTATTTTGGGGAGGTTTAGCAACATATAATGGTCAAATGTCTATTGGGAGCTATAGTGTTTTACTTGTTTTAGTACAAAGATTGTTGTGGCCATTAGTAACATTAGGAGAAATATTTGACAAATATCAAAGGTCAATGGCTTCTACAAATCGAATATTAGATTTACTAGACACTCCCATCAAGATTACTGCGGGAGATAAATTTTTACCTATTGAGGGAGTCCGTGGTGAAATTGACTTCAAACAAGTTACTTTTGCTTATCAAGATAGAGAGCCAGTAATTAAAAGACTATCTTTACATATACCGGCAGGTAAAACTATCGCTATTGTTGGTTCTACAGGTTCTGGTAAAAGCACTTTAGTTAAATTGTTATTGCGATTGTATGATATTTCTTCTGGAGCGATCGCTATTGATGGGATTAATATCCAAAAATTAAATCTAGGTGATTTGCGTCGCAGTATTGGCTTAGTCAGCCAAGACGTTTTCTTATTTCATGGTACTATTGCTGAAAATATCGCCTACGGTACTTTTAATGCTACCGACGAAGAAATAGTTGCAGCTGCGAAAATTGCCGAAGCGGACAATTTTATTATCCGCCTACCCCAAGGTTATGAGACAATAGTCGGAGAACGGGGTCAAAAGTTATCTGGTGGACAACGCCAAAGAATTGCGATCGCTAGGGCTGTTTTAAAGAATCCGCCCATTTTAATTTTAGATGAAGCCACCTCAGCAGTAGATAATGAAACTGAAGCTGCTATTCAGCGTTCTTTAGAACGGATTACTGTTAATCGAACGACCATAGCCATAGCTCATCGTCTTTCCACTATCCGCAATGCTGATTGTATTTATGTCATGGAATATGGAGAATTAGTTGAGTCGGGAACACATGAAAAATTGTTGGAGAAAAATGGGATTTATGCTGGTTTATGGAATGTGCAATCAGGGGTGAAATAAAAAGTATTATGTTCCTAAATCGGGGTATAAATCATCATTTAAGAAATAAATTTAGTCGAAGATTTTATGCGGCGAGACTCTATTTTTTACAAACTTTTTCAACAATACCCCAACCTTTTATTTGAACTTTTGACAAATCCCCCGACAAATGCAAATGCTTACCGATTTGACTCAGTAGCTGTCAAAGAACCAAAATTTGAAATAGACGGGGTATTTCTACCACCAGAAAGTGAAGGTGTAGGAGTAATATATTTCTGTGAGGTACAGTTTCAAAAGGATGAACAGCTTTACGAAAGGGTATTTGCAGAATCCTCCTTATATTTCTATCGCAACCGTGCCAGATTTAGAGATTGGCAAGCAGTGATAATTTATCCATCACGCAGTATCGAACAAACTGATATTTATCCCCATCGCGCATTTTTAAACAGCGAACAAGTGCATCGGGTATATTTAGATGAATTGGGAGATATTCGTCAATTACCCTTATGGGTAGCCCTGATGGTACTGACTACAGTAAAGTTAGAACAAGCACCAGAAGAAGCAAGGTATTTGTTAAGCAGAACGAGTGAAGAAGTAGCATCTCCATCAAGTAGCGCCATAATAGAGATGATAACAACGATTATGGTGTACAGGTTTGAACAGTTAAGCAGAAGAGAGGTAGAGTCTATGCTAGGAATAACACTCAAGGAAACGAGAGTTTACCGAGAAATCAGGGAAGAAGGACGAGAGGAAGGACGAGAAGAAGCAACTGTGAATCTTGTGATTCGACAGTTGACTAAGCGGTTTGGAGAACTTTCTGAGGAAATGCACTCTTCAATTTCTGGTTTACCTTTGCCTGTGTTGGAAGATTTGAGCGAAGCACTCTTAGATTTTAACAGCTTGGCTGATCTACAATCTTGGTTGGTAGCGAGATAAATTAGATAAATAGCGATCGCTGATGCTCCGATAATTTGGAGTCAAATTAAACATATTTTACCAAAACTACGATTTTATAGGCGGAATTTGCGCGAAAATCGCAGGCTGTAAAAGTTCGGGAAGCTGTTCCCAAACTAAAACCCCTTTACGGCTCTTAATATACAGTTGCATAAATTCTAGTAACGCAGTTGGGCTTTCTTCTGGGGGAAGATTGACAAAGAGATAGGTGGGTTTGTTCTGGCTTGATACAGATACAACGCAGGCTTGCCTACAAGCCCAAAGGCATCCAACGGGCTGAATTTCAAGTTCATCAGGATGAAATTGTTGAGCACATAAAGTATTTAGTTGATTAAGTAAAATAGTGCCATCGGAAAGCGAAGTTTCTAGCTCTTCTTCAGATGAACGGTGGCAGGATTTGCAGACAAATATTGTGTATTTGGTCATTTGGATTAAGGAGTGTTGACAAGGTATTTAAAGAGATCATCAATTACTACATCAGTTCCCAGCATATTTGTTGCAGCCCATGACATGAAATCAACATAATAAACGTGCTTTTCTCGAACAGCCTTAAGGGTTTTCCAAAGTGGCTCTTGTTGTTTTTTTGCCAGAAATTCATTGCCACTTCTAGAAAAAGTTGTCACAAATAAAATATCGCCATCGGCTTTTTCTAGTTCCTCTAGGGAAATCTGAAAAGCTCCATAGGTTGAATCAATATTTTGTGCAGCTGGGCGCTGTAAAAGGACATCACCAATAATGGAGCCAGGAAATGAGTTTTTGGAATCAATGTATATCTGCTCACGTCCAAGAGTTATGAAGGATATTTTTTTGCCTTGATAGCGAGTTCCTAATGCTAGTTTTAGCTTTTCTATTCGCTGATAGTAGCGATCCCAAAGTGCTTTTTCAGTCTCTTGCTTTCCCAAGGATTCAGCTACAAAACTCAGATGTCTTTGCCAACTTATGAAATCAATTTTACCTAATACTGTAGGGGCAATTTTAGATAGTAGAGGATAAATGGGCTTGTACCAATCTACACCTACAATCAAATCTGGTTTAAGTTGTAATATTGCTTCTAAATTTGGTTGAGAAATTCCGACTAGTTTTATTCCCTTTGTTGTACCTTTAACAGATGAATTTTCCTCATAGTAAACTTCGTTGGTAGTTCCGACGGGTTTAACACCAAGTGCAAGCACATTACCTAAAGTACATGAAGATAAGGTGACAACACGCTGGGGGTGAATGGGAACACAGGTTTCCCCCATTGTGTGTTTAACCATGCGACATTCTGCGGTTGGTTGTTTAGGTAAAGAGGATATATTTTGGGATGCGTCATGATTGCAAGCTGTAACTAAAGTAAATCCTAAGATGCCCAATATTAGCCAAGAGAAAAAATGTCGCATGATTATCTCAATTATTAAAACTGGAAGGAAACTGTTCCTTGAACTGTAAAAGGTTGTCCATAATAAACACGATTACCTAGTGAACTTTCAAAATAGTCTATGTCGAATAGATTTTTGAAGTTGAGTGCGGCTCTGAATCGATCTCGTTTATAGAAAACAGAGGCATCAGTCCGAAGATAGCTAGGAACCTCGTAAGTGTTGTCAAAATTAGCGCGATCGCCTACAAAAAACAAGCCTATTCCTGCCCCTAAGCCTTGTAAATTACCTTTTTGAATTTCGTAGCTTGTCCACAAGTTGAAAGAGTGATTGGCGCTATTTGACAATCGGTTTCCAACTATCAAATCATTATCTTTAGTAATGCGGGCATCGATATAAGCATAGCCTGCAAAAATATTCCATCCTGGTAAAATTTCGCCCGCCACACTCAGTTCAACCCCCTGGCTATTCTGCTCACCTACTTGGATAGAAAAGTTTGGTCTGTTGGGATCTTCTGTCGTGACATTGGTACGAGTCAAATCAAACAATGCCAGGGTTGCTGAAAGTCGATCATTCAAATCTGCTTTTACCCCAATCTCATACTGATTACCGCGTTCTGGCTCGAAGGAAGAGTCAACGCCAAAAAAGTATGATCCGCCTGGTGGAGTAAATGAACTTGTGTAACTGGTATAGAGAGAGATCGCAGGAATGGGTTGATAGACAATACCAACGCGAGGACTGAATGCACTATCAGTTCCACTGCTTTCTGTATTATTGAATAAATCTTCATATTTTCGATCAATCACGTCAAACCGCCCACCCAACAAAATCTTCAAGTTATTCATCAGTGCAACTTGGTCTTGTAGGTAAATTCCTAATGAGTTTGTCTGCTGTCGAAAACCCTCAGAAAAAAGAATATTCGATCCTCGCGGTTGACGATATACAGGATTAAAGATATCAATTGATGCCGCCTCGAAAGTAGGAGTGACTGGGTAGTAGTTGTCAAAACGATTTAAATCAAATCCAAATAATAGCTGATGCTGAATTGAACCTGTGGCAAACTTACCAATCAGATTTGTTGACATCGCAAAATTGCTATTTTCGGAAGAGGTTTCTGAAGCCGATCGCAGCCAAGTGCGATTATCTTCGTCTAAACCTCTAGAATCCGTGCGTCGTTGATCGAGATCGCGAAATACAAATCTAAACGCATTGTTTAACGACCAGTTTGGGTCAAACTTATGTTCTAGTCGGTATCCCAGCCTGATAATTGTCTGTTCATTACTATCAGAAGGTTCAAAGAGGTTGAGATTACGCGAAACTTTCCCGTTTGGGTTAGGTAACAAACTACCAATTACAGGTACGCCAGATGCG
>NNBV01003300.1_pt1 | contig 14183 bp, 15 predicted proteins | sample 1173771 | NCBI WGS metagenome assembly NNBV01 (sample SAMN07173938, study PRJNA388173) | plant metagenome | isolation source: symbiotic tissue sample KVS11 | place: Norway: Troms, Kvaloya island
GACTAATAGCAGACCTTAGAAATTCGAAATATGAAAAAGATTAATATAGCGTTTACGTTATTCCTGGCAGCGGTGATGGTATTCACTGCTTGCCAGCCCGATGAGCATGAACTTGGACCTATACCTGATAAGTCTCAAATACAGTTTGAGGTGACACAAGATCTGGTAAATGATCCGGGTGGTAATACGGTTATTCTGAAGAACAATACTCAGGGCACTATCTCCATGTGGGATTATGGTACAGGTACTTCGATCAAACCGGTTGATACCATACATTTCGCATTTAAAGGAAATTATGTGATTAAATTCTCTGCGGCTACAGCTGGTGGTATAGTTGAAATGGATCCTAAAACAGTGACAGTAACAGGCGATAACCTGAACTATGTAAACGATCCGCTTTGGACTAACCTTACCGGTGGTGTAGGTAATGAAAAGACATGGATGTTGGATTATGGTAAGCATGGAAAGTTTGCTGGTCCATTGTCGTATTACGATCCCTTAACTACATGGAAAGAAATAGCGGATGGAACAGCTAAACTTGGCTGGGCTCCTGATTGGGCCGGTAATACATGGATTATTCCTGAAGCGGACAAAGCAAGCACAATGACATTTAGCTTAAAGGGTGGACCATTTTTGACTAACCATAAAGTAACTGAAGGAGTAAATGAATCGGGTACTTACTTTCTCGATGTGAATGCAAAAACAATTACAACAACGAATGCTACTATACTTCGCTCCGCCAGTTTCATTGCTAATGCTTCCAACTGGAATAATAATCTTGTCGTATTGTCATTGACCGAAGATCAATTTCAGGTAGGTGTTCGCAGAACGAATAGTGAAGGTGATTACCTTTATGTATGGAATTTTATCTCCAAGGAATATGCAGATAATTACGTTCCGGAAGATCAGCCTGATCCTAATTTTGATTTTGGTGATCAGGGAGACTTACTTGCAGTGACTACTACTACAACTAAGACATGGAAGTTTGATACGGAAGTTCCTTACAACTGGTTTGATTTAAATGGAGCTCCATTGAATGCCTGGACAAAGCGTGCCGATATTATTGCTACTGGATGGGCTCCTTATGGAGATGCTGATGTAGCAGGTATTGATAATGCATCGATTAGTTTCTCACAAGACGGAACTGTAGTAGTGACCCAGGATGATGGAACTTCTGCGTCCGGAACTTATGCGATCGATGAAACAACCAACATTATTACGTTCAAAGATATCACTCCTTCCATTACTATTGCCGATTGGGTAGCTGCAACTACTACGGCTGATAACCAATGGAAGATTGTGAAAGTAGAAAAAACCAGCGGAGTGGTTTCCGGTATATGGTTTGGTAAGCGTGACCCTGTTAAATCAGAATATATGGGCTTCCATTTTGTTCTGAGATAAACGCGCCAGTTATGTTTAGATGAGAAAAGAGAGAGTCCATACTGGTACTCTCTCTTTTTGTTTTAGGATCACTTGAAATAAATTAATGCGGATGAAAAATAAATTACTTTTTATAGTTACTGGCTGGCTTGGCTCGCTCTTCTCTTTGTCCGCGCTTGCCCAAACCGAAACCTATCAATGGAGCAACGTGGCCATTGGTGGCGGAGGGTTTGTATCAGGTATCATCACCAGCAGGACGGAACAAAATCTATTGTACGCCCGCACCGATGTAGGAGGAGCGTACCGATGGAATGAAGCCAATAGCAAATGGATTCCATTACTCGATTGGGCTTCTGAAAATGAACTGGGATACATGGGCGTAGAGTCCATTGCTATCGATCCTAAGGAAGCGAATAAAGTATATATGTTAGTGGGTACATCTTACTTTAATAATGGTAAGACGGCTATTCTGCGATCAACAGATTGCGGAGCTACATTTGCCATCACCGATGTTACTTCACAGTTCAAAGCGCACGGTAATGGCATGGGGCGGCAGACAGGCGAGAAGCTAATGGTTGATCCGAATAGCAACACCATTCTTTTTTGTGGTACACGTGCCAACGGATTGTTTAAGAGTATCAACTCAGGTGTAAGCTGGAGCAGGCTGAGCGGACTTCCCGTTACCACTACTGCCAATGAGAATGGAATCAGTTTCGTGGTACTTGATCCATCTACCGGTACAAATGGAAATGCAACTCAAACATTGATTGCGGGAATTTCGCAAACAGGCACTAACCTTTATCGCAGCGATGATGGAGGAACAACATTTACAGCTATCGCTGGTGCTCCTTCTGCACTCATGCCGCATCGTGCTGTGCTGGCAAGTGATCGTAATCTGTACATCACCTATGCCAATGCAGCCGGCCCGTGGGACATTACCGGAGCAGGTCAGATCTGGAAATACAATTTGCAAACCAGCGCCTGGACAAATGTAACTCCCGCTTCTTTCGCAGGAGCATTCGGAGGTATAAGCGTTGATCCTAATAATGCGAATCGGTTAGTCACGTCAAGTGTGAACACTTATCAATTGCAGGATAATTCATATGGTGACCGGATCTTTTTAAGTACCAACGGAGGCACTTCATGGACTGATGTAGTAGCACGTGGTTTTGACTTGGATCCCAACGGAGTATCATGGGTAGATGGTCAGGCCATTCATTGGGCGGGTTCTGTCGAGTTCGATCCGTTCAATACAAAGAAAGCATGGGTGATTTCCGGTAACGGTGTCTTTAGTACAAATGATATTGATGCGACCACGAATGTATGGAAGTTCAATGTGAAAGGATTGGAAGAAACAGTGCCGCTTGATATTGTAAGCATTCCTAACGGGCCACTTGTTTCGGTCATTGGTGATTATGATGGATTCCGTCACACCGATGTGACACAGTATGCACCTATTCATACTCCGCGCATGGGCAGCACTTCGGGTATCGCTTTCGCAGCAAAAGATCCCAACGTGATGCTGCGTGTAGGCGATAAAATGTATTACTCTCTGGATATAGGAATCACCTGGACATTGGTTACTGCTAAAGGAACAAAAGGTAGTGTTGCGATATCTGCAGATGCTACTACATTCCTGCATTGTGCCGATGGTGCAACCAAAACGTATAAGTCGATAGATAAAGGAACGACATGGACAGAAGTGACAGGGCTGGCTATTGCCTCCTCACGACCAACAGCAGACCCTGTTAATCAGAATAAATTTTATGCATATAATCCTGCTAACGGATCGGTGTTGGTGAGTAATGATAAAGGCACTTCATTTACTGCCGCAGGTTCTGCCGGAAGCGGAGGATCGAAAGTAATTCGTGTAACACCCGATAAAGAAGGAGATGTATGGATTGCATTGAATGGAGGAGGACTTACCCGTTCGGTTAATTCGGGCCAGGTGTTCACAAAGCTGAATGGTGTTACCTATTGTGGTGCGGTTGGCTTTGGTAAAGAAGCTCCGGGTAAATCGTATCCTACCGTTTATATATGGGGAACGGTAAATAGTGTACTAGGTATACATCGGTCAATCGATGAAGGCGCTACATGGAAGAGAGTGAATGACGATGCACATGAGTATGGTGGCCCGGCCAATGGTCAGTTTGTAATCGGAGATAGGAATGTATTTGGTCGTGTGTACATGAGCACGGCAGGTCGTGGTATTGTGTATGGTGAAACGGATCAGACCTGTATTCCTGCATCAGTCACTCCGCAGATCAAGACCAATGATGGAGCAATGAAAAAAACATCGACCACTACATTGACAGAAGGAGGCACTGCCGTACTGAGTCCGGAAGAGATAAGCGGTGGAACATGGAGCTGGACCGGTCCCAACAACTTTACCTCTTCCAGTCGTGAAGTAACACTATCCAATATTCAAGTCAGCCAGGGTGGTACATATACATTGCGCTATACCAATAGTAACGGATGCCAGAGTGCGCTGCAAAATTTTACGATCAATGTTAGTGTGTCAGTAACCAAAGCACAGGGCTTGCTGATTAAATCTGAAAACGATAGTAAGGTCATTGATACAAAGAATGGTACGCTTCAGCTTACAGTAGTATTTACTCCGGCTAATACAACAGATCAAACCGTAACCTGGACTACTAGTAATAATGATCTTGCATTAATTTCTGCAGCTGGTCAACTGATTGCTTTCAAAGATGGAATTGTAACAGCAAAGGCAGTAGCTAATGATGGCTCCGGTGTGTCGGCTGAGTTTATAGTTACTATTTCCAATCAACTGGTAACAGCGATAGAGGAAAGTAAGTCTGCAGCTTTTGAAATTTATCCGAATCCGGCTTCATCAGAAGTAAGAATTAATCATGCACAGGAAATAAAACTAATAGCCATTGTTGATGTAAGAGGCAGAACGTGGAAGACTATGACAAATGAAAGCGAGACCGCCATTATTCCGCTAGGCAATATGAATGCCGGCATTTATATTCTGCAACTGATCGACTCCGAAAGGAAAAAGTATAATCGCAGGCTGGTGAAGTTATAATTCTTTATGATCCATAGGAAAAGTAATCTCCAGTCATGAGATTTGGATAATAACGATTTCAGGTCATGACGCTTAATGAAGCCCAGCAACAAGTAGATCAATGGATCAAGACACATGGAGTCCGCTACTTCAGCGAACTTACTAACATGGCTATTCTTTCCGAAGAAGTAGGGGAGGTGGCACGCATTGTAGCGAGGCGGTATGGTGAGCAGTCAGAGAAAGAGTCGGATAAGAATAAAGATTTAGGTGATGAGATGGCCGATGTGCTGTGGGTATTGATGTGTTTGGCCAACCAGACCGGAGTGAACCTTACGGAAGCCTTTCAGAAAAACATGGAGAAGAAGACACTACGCGATAAAGATCGCCATCATCAGAATCCAAAGCTGAAATAATTGTTTCCCGCTGATCGCGCAGATTAACGCAGAACTTAAATAAATAAAATTTATCAGCGATGATCTGTGCAATCAGCGGGAGATTATACCGAGTTAAAGAACGAAGCATTAAATAGAACCTTCCTCTTTCTCCAAATCACGGCTGATAGAGCGTGTAATACGATCCAGGTCCTGTCCGCATTTTTGAAGGTGTTTGATCAGGATTTGATCATCCGGGGTGAGTTGTATTTTTTCAATCAGGTTTAATAATCCCAGTATACTTACAATAGGTGCGCGCAGGTGATGTGCGTTGGCATGAGCGTAGCTCGCTAATTTTTCGTTTTGGGTGCGCAGTAGATGCGTACGCTCTTCAATACGCTCTTCCAGTGAGCGGTTCATGTTTTGAAGCTGCTCGTTCAGATTGATTAATTTTTTGGCTTGTGAATCAATCTCTTCTTTCTGCTGCTGTACTTCTTTGTTTCTGTCTTTCAGCAATTCATTCACTACAAGTATCTGCTTGCGCTGACGGAATAATGCCAGCGCCATAATGAGTGCTACAATGAGCCCGATACTGATGGCAAGAATCAGCAGCTGTTGAAATTTGATTTGCTCTGCCTTCTCTGATTGTTCTGTTTTCAGTTGTTGATTTTCAATATCACGCGACTCCGTGTCAAACAATGTTTGCAGACGGGCGATCTGTTCTGACTTTTTAAAATTGTAGACACTGTCTTTAATAGCGCTGTACGTCATCAATACGCTTACTGCTTTTTTGTAATCGCCCTGGGCGGTATAAAGATTCGCTTCAGTCTCGTAGTTGCTGATCTGCAGATCTGCAGCTTGTATTTGCGTAGCTACCTGTTTGGCCATGTCAATGTATTCTCTTGCTTTTTCATACTCACCAATAGCCACATATGCTGTAGTGAACGTCTGGTACGTTTGCACCAGTGACCGAAGCTCCTGTTGTGACTTCCAGAGTTTTTCTGCTTTTGTCAGATAAGCCAATGCCTGAAAATTTTCTCCTTCTTTCAGGCGGATGATGCCCAGGCCCTGGTAGACATACGCAAGTGTGCGGGCATCATTTTCAATCAATGCCTGCGAGATGGCTTCATTAAATGAGTCAATGGCATCTTTCAACCGACCCATAAGCAGGTAGTCTTCACCAATATTGTAGACTGCAATGGCATAGGGAAACTTTACTTTTTTATTCCATTCTATAGAAGTGGTGATAAGTTCAACCGACTTGGTGTAATCACCAATTTTTTTATACACTTCACCCATGTTATGATATGCCCTGGCAAGGCTAACGGTGTCATGTATTGCCCCTGATTCCCGGGCAGAAATCTGATAGTAATTAAGAGCCGATTCATAATCGCCCACCACCCAATACGAGCTGCCGGTAAGATCCAACGCCCGTGCATACCCTTTTATAAAATTAATTTCGCGTGATCGTTCAATAGACTGATTGGCCAGCACGCGGGCAATGGAAGGATTCGACTTCAGATAGTTGAAGATGATCTTGTTCAGTTCGATGATATATGCACTGTCTTTGGGTGTTGAGTTCAGAAAGGGCTGGATGCTATCAGGGATATTGGTCTGCGCAAAGGCAGTGAAGTAAGAGCCACTGATGATCAGCACCATGAAAATCCGGCAGACAAAAAAGTCCTTCAGGCTTTTTATAGCCTGAAGGACTTTGCCTGATAGAACGCTCATGGAGTACATGCGGGAAGGATAGTATTAAAACGTCATCGCTTTAAGCAGATCGTGCTGGGTAATGATGTGCACCTTTTTTGTTTCATCTCTCACCAATAAAGCGCGATTATTTTTATTCAACATAGAGGAGAGTACATCCAATGTAGTATCCATTGCCACAAATTGCATCGGCTTATCCATCAACGCACCTACGGGGTTATCTTTTACAGAAGGATTCTCAATAATCTTTTCAAGCAACGCAGCCGCTGCAATACTTCCAACAAATTCATCACCATCTATTACAGGTACCTGATCAATACCTTCCTGGTTCATGATTTTGATGGCTTCACCTATGCGTGAGTTTTTCGATACTGTAAACAGGCTGTCTTTCCCGTTGCGTGTGGCTACAATGTCCTTGGCTGTAGAGAAAGTACGTTCTTCCAGGAAGCCGTGATCTTTCATCCACTGATCGTTGTACACTTTGTTGAGATAGCGTGTACCATGATCAGGTAACAATACGACCATGATATCGTCTTCTTTCAGATGCTCGCGTGCGTACTCCAATGCACCGTGCATCGCCGAGCCACTGCTCCATCCTACAAACAAGCCTTCTTCACGAGAAAGCCTGCGGGCCATAATGGCTCCGTCTTTGTCTGTTACTTTGATGAATGAATCAATCACATCAAAGTCTACATTCTTGGGAAGGATATCTTCACCAAAACCTTCCGTGAGGTAAGGATAGATTTCGTTGCGGTCGAAGATGCCCGTCTCTTTGTATTTTTTAAAAACCGATCCGTAGGTATCAATACCAACAGTGACCAGTTTTTTGTTTTGCTCTTTCATGTAACGCGCCGTGCCGCACATCGATCCGCCTGTTCCTACAGTAGCCACATAGTGTGTGATCTTTCCTTCCGTCTGTTTCCAGATTTCCGGTCCCGTAGTTTCATAATGCGCCTGGGCATTGGAGGGATTGTCGTATTGATTGGGATAGATGGAATTAGGAATGTCCTTATTCAACTTACGGGCAACGGAATAATACGAACGTGGATCTTCCGGTTCTACGTTGGTAGGACAAACAATCACTTCGGCACCTACTGCTTTCAGAATATTTATTTTCTCCTGTGACTGCTTATCGGCCATTGTGAAAATACATTTATATCCTTTGGCTACTGCACACAGGGCAAGACCCATTCCGGTGTTGCCACTGGTTCCTTCAATGATAGTGCCTCCGGGCTTTAATGTGCCTGCCTTCTCAGCATCTTCCACCATTTTGATAGCCATGCGGTCCTTGGTGGAGTTGCCGGGGTTGAAGTATTCTACTTTTACAAGGATGGTTCCTTTTATTCCTTTAGTAACATTTTGCAGCTTCACTATGGGCGTATTGCCAATGGTGTCAATAATGGAGTTGTAGATCATAGGTGTAAAATCGTAAAGTAAATCGTAACTGGAAAAGATTGTAAAAATACAAATAAGCATCGAATGCGACTCACAATTGTTAGGCTAAACCAATACTTTGATACTCAGTGAGAATTGAAGTTTGTCTGTGTAACTGACAATTAAAAAAAGCAATTGTCAGATTTTTATATTTATAGCCAAACTTTTGTTAACTGGGCATTTGTCAACTGTCAATTAAATCCGTCATTTGCGACAAAATAAATCAGTTACCACAGCATGGCAAAAATCATCCGACCCACCTACCCGAAGGAGTTAAGCATCGGGCTTTTATTATTGGTTTTTGCGGTGGCCTTCTTTTTATCGGGTCAGATTTTTGACACCTCGCGCCACGATTCCAATGAAGGAAAAAATTTGTATGTGGGCATGTTTCTCTTCAGCAGCGCGGTCATTATCATGATGTTGGTGCTCTGGGAAGAATTTTTGTTCCCAATTAAAGTGAAGCCGGATGAAGATGGCATGGTATTCCGGAACCACCGTAACAAGCTAAAGAAACAAGCGCTGATCTATTTAGCCATACCCGCTATTTTCGTTTTTATCTATGTTCAGTATGATGTGAATCTTGTTTACTTTCTCATATGGGGGGTGGTATGCATTGGGTTACCGGTAGCCGGGAAACTCACATCAGGCATAAAAAACTATAATGACTTTCTGAAGCTGACCAACGATACCATTGAATACAAAAACAATGAGGAAGAAGGTGTCTTTGCATTGAAAGACATTCAGCACATCACACTGGTAAAAGATGAAAGAACAGTCCTTCACAAGATTCAGTTGCTTACAGTGAGTAACAAGCAGGTGACCATCGACCTGGATGAAATGGAGCTGGAGGCGTATTATGCTTTTATAGATAAGTTTATTACTGGTCATTATAAAAGCCTGCTGAAAACAAACACTACCTCGTAAGAAATAACTGGATTACTGTACTGGCAACCAGTAACTGACAGTAACTGATCAAGACACTTCAATCAGTTTATTCTTAATAGCAAAATTGAACAGCCCCGCTACATTACGGCATCCTGTTTTTTGAAGCAGATTGTTCCTGTGTCCGTTCACTGTTTTTACACTGATGAATAGTTTTTCGGCAATCTCTTCGGTAGTGTGTTCCTTGCAAACCAGCTGCAGAATTTCGATCTCTCTTTTTGTGAGTTGAATGTTGCCTTCCAGCACGGGCTTCTCTTTATGAGAAGTGGAGTTCGCTTTCTGAAGAGCTGCAAGTGATCTCTTGTTGATATACGATCCCTGATGATGCACCGCAAGAATCGCTTCGCGTACTTCGTGAGGATCGCTGTCTTTTACTAAATAACCATGTGCACCGTTCAGGATCAGCTCAGCGATAAAGTTATCATCATCATGCACGGAGAGAATAATGATTTTGAGTTCAGGATACTCGCCGCGCACCGCTTTGGTTACTTCCAGGCCACTGAATGGTTTTCCTTCTTTCGTAGGAGGAAGTGATAAATCTACCAACAGCACATCGGGTAGTGTTGCAGTTTCGGCTAACAGATCGATTACAGAGTAACCTTCCGCTGCTTCCATGACTACCTTCAGGTCGGGCCAGCTTTCCAGAATTGCTTTCATTCCCTTTCGGAACAGAAACTGATCTTCTACCAATCCGATGCGGATGATCTCCTGCCCTTCCATGTCAGCTTATTTTCTGGAAAGGTATTTTAATCGCGCAATTAAAGCCAGTGCCTTGCTCTGAAATAACAAAAGCACCCTGCAATGCTTCCACTCGCGCGCGCATACTTTTTAGTCCCAGCCCGCTGCCTTCGGCTGCATCAGTAAGTCCTACACCATTGTCGCTATAGCTGCACACCAATTCACTATCTGTTAAAATAAGTGTAATCATCAACTGCTTTGCCTTAGCATGTTTTAATGTATTGTTGACCAACTCGGAAACGATGCGGTACACACCCAACTCCATGGCATTGGAGAAGCGGGGAAAATCAGGAGGGTAAGTGAAAGAGGCACTGGTTTCATTGGTACTGTTCACGTTTGTTTCCAATGATTGCAGGGAAGCCACCAATCCATATCGCTCTATCTGCGGGGGCATTAGCTGGTAGCAGATTCTGCGGGTAGAAGCCAAAGAAGTTTCAATCAGCTCCAGCAGATTTTCCGTATTGGTAATATTGTTCTCTTTCTTCTGAAACTGAAGTATCTGCATGCGCGCCATGGAAAGCATGGCACCCAGCTCATCGTGCAGATCATTGGCAATACGCTGGCGCTCCAGCTCCTGTGCTGCAATGGATGAACGAAGTAACTCTTGCTGGTGCTGACTTTTGATCTCTTCCTGCTCCAGTTTTTGCTGATAAAGGTTTTTGCGAAAATGTTGATTGAGCAAAATGACACCAAGGGCAATGACGAACATCACCATAGCCAAAGGGAACAGCGTTGTAAGAAAATTTATGCCTTGGGTCGGTTCCATAATCCGATAAAGAAACAGACATACATTACTGTAGAAAAGAAAGAATGCAACATCCAGGTCTGCACATTAAAATCCCTACTGTAGATTTTGAATGACAGGTCTGAAAAGAAAAGGTGTGCAAAATTAAAAATGATTAAACTTGAAGTGTAATAAATAAGTAGTCCGGCATTAATCCATTTGATACTTTTCCAAAGGCCTTGACGCTTCTCTTGCACCAAATCCTCCAGCGAAAACATATACGTTGAAATTGATAAAATGATAATCAGAATACATTCAACTGTTAATGCGTAAGAATTATAAGTGAATATATTTTGAATAGATGAGGAATTGATGATAGTAAAAATGCTAAACAAAATTATTATTCCTAATACCAGCTTCTTATTTATAAAGCCCTGCAATATATCTCCATAGAACAGTGCCAAAAATATAAAACCCACTGCTACATAAATATGTAGCAGTGGCATGTTATTAATTGATAAAAAGAAAAGACTCAAAGAAATAAATTCAGTGATACCTGAAAGGAACACAAAGTATAAAAAGAATCGTAACTCCTTCGATACCTGTCTTTGTACTACTGCGGCATATAATGCAGTCACTACAACAACAGAAGACACAAATAAAAGCCAACTATACTCCTGAAACATCTAGAAGTTAATTATTTAATGGGCTATCATCTGGGCACAAAGTCGGACAAGGAGCATTAAAATCTAAAACATAATCATTCGCACCCCCCATTTTTGGAGCTTTCACTTGCTTCGATGAGAAGAATACATCATGACCAGGTATGTTTTTGGTGTAGCTGGATTTGTTCACATTCACTACAAACAATTTAAAATCATAATGATATCCTTTCTTTGATGTATCGCGAATGGAATCAATACCCATATACACACGAATAGCCGTGGTATCAATGAATGCTTCGCGCTGTTTAGGATTGGTAGGAATTAATGAATCCAGATCCAGTGCTTCCATCAGGTCGGCACCTCTCACAGTAAATGCTTTGAGCGGAGTGCCACCCAAGCCTAGCTGACTAAATCTTCTGAATCGGGCCGTAGCTGCTTTGGCAGAGTCCAAAGGAAAACCATCAATCAACAAGGTATCCATCTGCACGGCAATAGGTGCAGGTTGGCCTGCTTTGGACGAATCGGACGAGCAGGAGATCATAGCAAAGCCGAAGCCTGCAGCTACGATCAATGGGAATAAAATAGAAGTACGCATAGTTTAGGTTATGAGTTAAATGATTTAAAGCTCCAATAATAAGCAGTTGGAAGTAAATGCCGGGTAATTCTTTCAATAAAACAGGTATTTGTCTCCCCTGACTATAAGCAAAACAGGTAGAACTACCTGTTTTTGAGAAACCCATAATTCTACTCTTAAATCCCCCTGCGGACGCTCCTACATTTGAAGTAAATCATTGGAAGAGTATAACCGGTGGATTTGAAATGAAATGATACGATCAATTATGGACTATGTGTTTGACTTAAACAATAAGAACTGGCCTGCTGTGGATACGCCCAGGATAGAAGACAGCCAGATAACGGTAACCATGGCGGAGTTTGGCTTTAAAGCATTGACCAGGCAAGCCCCGGGAATTGGTAAAGCCATACTGGCAGGTAACACCTACCAGATTCAGTTACCAGGTGAAGTGGTGGATGAAAAGATTTTTACCGTGAGTTTCAAGCGGATGGAATAGTTTTAATTTTAGTCTGGTAGTCTGGTTTTTTTCTTTAACCACGAACAGTTTCTGTTCGTGGTTTTTCTTTTAATAGCCATTATCAGTAATGCACTTTCCCGGATTTGTTTGCAGCAAGAGTTATGGTAATATCAAAAAGCCAATACGACCACCTTATGACAATAACCAATCCCTGTCAAGATTATTAAACAGGTCTTCTCGTCCGTGTGCTATAGTTAAGATATCAACGTCAGAATCCGGATTGAGTTGGTAGATAATGCGATATCCCTGAAAAATAACTTCCCGGAGATTAATGGGAGTATGTTCAAACTCCGGCACCAACCTACCCACCATTGGAAATGCTTCAAGTTTAGCAGTGGCATTTACCAATGCTTTAATAAACCGGGTAGCATATACAGGTGAGTCTTCAGAAATGTAATCATGGATGGCCTTTAAGTGTGCGGCGGCTTTTTCAGTCCAGATTACTTTGCCCACGAATCAATTCGTTTTAAGAGCTCATCCGTTGAAATTACGTTACCCTGATCAGCATCCTTAATACCTTCCATTACCTGGGCTGCCAGATTGATTTTATACATAATCTCTTCAAGCGATGCAGACGGAGAAATGTTTTTCAAAACTTCGATGCTAATATCCTTGAGCGTTGACATATTGAATAAGGTTATTTTAATGCCTGATTTTGCGTTATATAAAAAGACATTCTCAAAGATACAGAAAAAACAAAAAGTGAATAGCTCGTAAAAAAAACACTGTGATAGTCAATTTTAACAATTTCCTATCTATTTAAATAAACGGGGTAACTTCTATGATTGCAGAACCTAAAGCATCATCGAGCCATATTGGGCTGTCAACAAGAGTTAGGATAATTTATATGAAATACGTTGGTAAATAGTCTGGCTTTTTTGTTTAACCACGAACAATCTATGTTCGTGGTTTTTCTTTTAATAGCCATTCTCTTTACTTTGATTTGTATCCGGATGCAGAGCCTAACTCTTTCCATTTAAGATCAATGCTAAACAACATACTCTCTATCTTAACCGTATTATTCATCTTGACTTCATTTTCTTCTCCCCAGGATTTTATTGCAGAGCAAAAGAGATACGAACGAGTAAGAGAAGCATTCCATGAAAAGGAGGAAACAATCCAGGCACAACTGAAAAAGAGCGGACTTGAGAAAGGTAATTTTCACCTGCTCATTGTAGCTTATAAGGACGATGATGCGTTGGAGCTTTTCGCGAAGAAGAAATCGGAAACTGCTTACAGGAAATTGATTTCTTACGAAGTGTGTGCCCGTTCAGGTCAACTTGGTCCGAAAAGAAAATCGGGCGACCTGCAGGTGCCCGAAGGTTTTTATTACATCAACCGCTTTAACCCAACCAGCAATTTCTATTTATCGCTCGGCCTTAACTATCCCAACGCATCCGACAAAATAAAGAGTGATGCACAACATCCCGGTGGAGATATTTTCATACATGGTGCCTGTGTTACGATTGGGTGCCTGCCTATGACGGATGATAAGATCAAAGAGATTTATCTGTACGCCATTCATGCCTGCAATAACGGTCAGCAGAAAATACCGGTCTATGTTTTCCCTTTTCGCATGACGGATCAGAATATGGAGAAGTATATTGATAAGTATGGTGGCGAGAAATCCTTATTGAAATTCTGGAAGAACCTGAAATTGGGTTATGATCAGTTTGAGAAGCATCATAAAGAGTTGACTTTTGTGATAAATAAATATGGCGATTACGAATTTGATATTCCCAGATGAATTATAAGATGAATAAAAACATAGTATTGCTCCTGATATTGATTAACACGTTCTCATATAGCCAGGAATCTGAACAATATCTTAAGTTCAAGTCAGATCCTGAATATCAGGAGGCATATATTCTCACTTTAGATTCAATTAAAATTAAAGGGCTTCTTAAACCCAAAACGATGTCAGAACAGCTGTCTGTTTTAAATTTTGTTCATCCGGACGGAACCAGAAAGAAGTATCATCCTGCTGATATTAAAGGGTATGGCTATTCTGTTTTTAATTTTATATCAATCGATGATACGTTTTTTAGAATAATAATGACTGGTAAAAAAGTTAATCTTTATAAAGAGGTAATACCT
>NNBV01002391.1_pt1 | contig 14126 bp, 12 predicted proteins | sample 1173771 | NCBI WGS metagenome assembly NNBV01 (sample SAMN07173938, study PRJNA388173) | plant metagenome | isolation source: symbiotic tissue sample KVS11 | place: Norway: Troms, Kvaloya island
ACTTTTATTGACACATTAAATGCACTTAAAAAAAATGATCTAAAAGAAAATAAAAAAGAGAATAGCAAAAGAGCAGTGACCGACTTAGTTGAAACTAATCGAAAAACAAGTACAACGAATCAGGCTTCATTGCATCAACAAAAAAAAACGGATTCATTATCTTTTTCAACTCGTGTTGAATCTCCGGGCAAAAGGAAGATAGAAAAAAGGAAGCTTAGTACACCCGATCCTGTATTTATTAATGCAACTACAGAAGCAACAGAGGTATTAAATCAAACCGCATATTCCGAAACAAACAACAAGAAGGGCGAGGCAGTTCAAGCAAGTAGTGAAGTACGAAGCCGTTACCCACAAGTGCGCAAGAAAATTTCCTTCTCCGAAATGGAAATACGGAAACCGGTATGGAAAAATATGCTATTTAATCAAGCCAATGAGAAATTGGGGTTAGCTAAAACAGATTCAGCCAAACGAAAGCGAAACTCTCCCTTTGCAAGAGGGGCCATCTATATTCAGGCGACACCTTTGCTAAGTTACCAGCGTGTCATCAGCAATACCCGTGATAACCAGTATATCAATGAATTAAAATCGCTCCCTACCCTTTCACCCCGGCGCATTGGTTTACGCATCGAAACGGGCTGGCAATGGGATGCTTCTGAACGAATTAAAATCAATCTGGGAGTAGTTTATTTTCAGCGCAAGCAAGAGCTCCGGTATACTACCCAATCTATTGAGCGCATGGAAACCACAGAAAACATACCCGGTAAGTTGGTATTAACGCCCGTGTTAAATACGGAAAGTCATCAGTTACAATTCGATTCGAAGAGTCTCGGAGCAAGCGGTCAATTTACCTATCGGTTGACGAATAAGCAGGTGCTGAATTATGTGGGCGCGGGCATAGACTATCAATTATCACTCACACGCAATAATCATGCGGATCAGCTTACCGAACCTTCTCATTATGTATTTGTCAATCTTTTTTACCGTGTGGTATATCCTGCTTCCGAACGTGTGTCGTTGTTTTTACAACCGGGCATTAACTATACCATTGATTTCAATAGCAATTTTAACTCCCCATTGTATGTGAAGCCTTATGGAATCGGGCTCGGCCTGGGGGCAACCATAAAACTAACCCGCGATTAAATCAATAAAAAAATCAAATTTCGTCTTTTGCCTTTCCTCTTGATTAACGATGATGACCGGGTATGGTTGAATCATCACGTCATTTTGTGACAGAAGAAACAATCAGCAAAACCCGGAAACAAAAAGTAGAATTCAGTTATAGCTCTCCATGAATTTCTATTGCTTTTGTATGCGCAATCATGCGGAAACAACTATCACCATCGGTACATCACCACCATCACTATTGAACTCATTAAAAATGCTAAGAAACAGGATCATCCCCAGGGCAGCCATAATCAATAGCTTGTCAGCATCCAGCATAACCATGCCCAATGAAAAGGCAGCATACTGTTTTCCTGGTTCTCCGTTCACATAGTAGCGAAGAATTTCTGAATCACCTTCGGTAAACTTTAACGTAAGCACATTTTTATATGTGAAATTAGATTGATACCGGGTTCCATCCTCAAACTGAATGTGTCCCTTACTTCCCCAGAAATTAAAAGATAAAGTTGCTGTCTTTATGCCATTCTGAATGACTTCATAGTGCTGACTCCAAAAGCCTTTACGCTCCGCGCTGTATTCCATTTTGCTGATAGCAAAGGAGCACGCATTACCTACACGATAATTTAACCGGATTAATTCTTCTTCAGAAGAAGTGAGAAGGTAGGAATCTCCTACCTTCTTCCATACAGGTTTATTCATTTTACTTTTTCAATAGCGTGTTTTGGATGGATCAACAGCAGTCCTTTCTGTTCAGGATCAGGTGTGGAGGTAGAGCGTATGATGGTAATGATTTCCGCAGGTGTCAGTTTCGGATTGATCGCCAGTAGTTTTCCTGCCAGGTTCGCCACTTGCGGAGAAGCCATGGAGGTGCCACTGAATTTAAGACGATCACCGCCTGGTACGAAACTTTCTATTTCATATCCATTGGCATAAAAATCAACGCTCTTTCCTTCGGAAGTAAACGAGGTGCGTTTTCCTTCGTCATTCACCGCTCCTACCGTGATGAGATTCGGCAAGTCAATTCCCGCAGGAATATAATCAGCAAAGTTGGCATCGTTGTTTTCGTTGCCGCTTCCGCAGATGAAAAGAATTTCGGGAGCAGATTCAAATGCTTTTTTTAATGATGCCCGCTCTGTCTCAAACCATCTGCGTGCAGTAGCCTTGCGTTCCTGTTCATCTTTACCGACACCATACAGGGCCAATACGCCTTCATACGCATCGGCATTGTAGCGCCAGCTCATATTCACTACACGAACATGATGCGCTTTAAAGTAATCAATGGCGGTGGTGTACATCTTCGCCATGTTAGCTTGCGTTGCATCGGTATAAAGTTGTGGTTTGGTTTTAGTATCATAGGTAAGTCGTGCATAAAGAATTTTTGCAGCCGGGTTTCCTGCCATGGCAATACCGGCAACATGAGTGCCGTGTGCAAACGTGCTATACCAACTAAGATCTTCCTGGAAGGGAATGCCTTCTTCCGGCTTGAGGCTCACTACACGTTGCTGAAATTCTTTGCCTTCGTCTGATTGCAATCCGTTTTGCAAATCCATCGCACCCTTCATCCAGCGCTGAAGATCTTTGACTCCATAGGTGAGTTTTCGGTCTTCCAGCAATGTTCCCGTAGTGGGTTGGTTGTTCAGATCAAAAGGAATACCATACACATCATCTACAAATCCATTTTTATCATCGTCCTTTTTGTTTCCCGCAACCTCCTTTTGATTCACCCACATCTGTGATCCATAAGGACCAGGATCAACACCGGTATCCCATATTCCAATAATCACTTCATTTATAACAATGCCTTTGTCCGTATCATCATTTCTATCCTTCCAAAAATCGACCTTCCCTTTATTTTCCGCAGCTTCCTTATTATCACCTAGCCACTTATCAAGTACTTCCATCATCGGTTCTTTTAACGGAAGACGTAAGTCCAGCGAATAGCGTGTAGCCATGATTGATGTACCGATGCTTTCGGGTACCTTGCCTTTACCGTTATCAATAAATGGCTGAAGTTGAGTTTCCAATCCGGCCAACGTTCGTTCAGGGTTCAGCAATGAAAGACTGACTTTGGTCTGATCTGCATACTTCTTAGCATACGACTTATCAATCGCATTTAAATTCTTTGCATACTCTTTTTTGAACATCTCTTTGAAACTTACAGAAGTAGATGATCCAGTTTGTTTTACTGCACTTATAAAAGCAGTACTGAATATCCCCAGCGTAGCGCGTTCCTCTTCTTTATCTTCCAGGCTTTTCAGCAGCTCATTTTTCCTGAGCACCTCTTCATAGTTGCCACGATGAAAGTCAATGAGCGACAATATGGAATAGTATCCGCTGAGTGTAGCTTTGTCGCCAATATCATAGGTGCTCAGGTCGGCAAGAGCGTTAGCATAAATGAGATCGGCGATTTTTGTAATGGCAGCATCGTTGTTGTAAATCTCTTTTACGTTGCCCTTGAGATCAATCGTTCTCCTGGGCAGATCGTCCGCTTTGCTGATTTTTATTTTGCTTTGTCCTGATGCGAAATAATTGAATCCAATCAGGCAGACTACAAGGATAAACTGAGAAACCGGTTTTAACATCTTTGTTTTCATAGTGTGTGTCTTTTATGAAGGCAAAGGTGCAGGCCCCGGCAGATAACTTGCAGATGAAATACATTAATGCACATTACAAAGGACAAATGCAGAAAGTTTCATCAAATGAAGTGGCTCTCGTGTTCTGTTGATGCTACGCGGGAATTGCGAAGCACCTCAACCTACACACCCATTTTGTCCTTGAACTTAACACTTTGCCGCTGGCTGATGTCGATCTTGGTTCCATTGTTAAGTTCAATCTGTAGTGTACTGTTGAAGTAGGGAATAATATTTTTAATAAAATTGACGTTGAAGATAAACTGGCGGCTTGCCCGGAAGAAGAATTCATCGGGTAATTTTTCTTCGAGGTAATTTAATGACTTATGGAGTAACGGTTTTTTGTCCTGATAAAAAACACGTGCATAATTTCCTACACTCTCAATCAGAACTATTTCCGATAAAGGAACAAAAAAACATTGCTCTCCATCCTTGATGAAAATTCGTTTGTCCATGGTCAATGTCCGTGATATCATTCCGTTGGCCGGCTGAAATCGCTTTTGAACTTTGGTCAGCGCCTCGGTCAATCGCTCGGGATTAACAGGTTTAAGAATATAGTCCAGGGCATTCACTTCAAAGGCGCGGACAGCAAACTCATCATAGGCAGTAACAAAAATCACTGCCGGGGCTTCATCTAACTCTTCCAACAATTGAAATCCGTTTTTGCCCGGCATATTAATGTCGAGGAATACTAATTGAGGTTCAAGTAGCTTGATTTGCCTGATCGCCTCCTCTGCGTGAGACGCTGTGGCAACAATCTCTACCTCTTCGTATGCCCGAAGCATTGCCTGAAGTTCTGCAATGGCAAGAGGTTCATCATCGATGAGTATGGTTTTTATGCTCATAGGTGCCTGATGGTAATCGTTGCTACTACTTCGTTATCGCGCTGTGCTAAAGAAAAATGTGCCTTGTTTCCAAATAAGTTCTCCAGCCGCTTTCGCGTATTTCTCAGACCGATGCCTTCACCCGCATTCTCTTTTAATGTACCTGGGTTGACAGCTTCAATCACCAGCGAATGATTGACCACGTGGGCACAAATCGACATCGCACACAAACCTGCCTGATGAACGATGCCATGCTTAATTGCATTTTCAGCGAGTGTAAGAATGATGGCAGGAGGAATCATCTTCGTCAGTGCAGGGTCTTCAATTTCATAGTTTACCTCCAGCCGCTCACCCAACCGTATCTGTTCTAATGACAAATATTTTTTTACTGCGAGCATTTCATCGTGAAGAGGAATAAGCGATTGTGAGCCGGAATGAAGGGTGAACCGAAGCAACTCACTGAGCTTGACGATGGCATCCTTGCTTTTGTCCGGATCCAGGGTCACTAATGCTTTGATACTGTTGAGTGCATTGAATAAGAAGTGCGGATTAAGCTGTGTTCGTAGCAACTCCAACTCAACCAGCCGTGCCATACTTTCTGATTTAAGTTTGTCCTCTTCCACAATCCGGTTGCGTTCCAATAGCCGGTACATGAAGTAAATGATGATCCATACCCCCACATACCTCATCCAGTTCATGATCGTTCCGAAGGCATTGATGAAGTTCAGACTGTCCATGAAAGCCTGATAATCGGAGGTAAGAGAAGGTATGAGTGAAATAATAGTCAGCCACATCGCCATCACCAATGTAGAGATAAAAGCAACTATCCAGATCGCAGGGGCCGGCTTTTGAAAGAGGGGGGTACGGCAAAGAATACGCTTGTACACATGGGTAGAGAACAAACCCACCACAGCACTATAACCAAAGATGATGAAGTATTCAATGCTGAATTTACCGACAATGAAAAACGTATAGTTGATCGTTTCAATAACGACCATCCCTCCCCAGCCGGTAACCTGGCAAAGCCAATAGATATTGTTCTTCTTCAACCGAAGTAATTACTGATTAAAATAATGGAATACCAAATAAGTCATCATACTGAAAACCGTAGCAACATGAATGCATAACCATACTTTTTGAAAACGTGGACGGTTATCCCATACAACCCGCTGGTCAAAGGGATCGAATATCAGGGCTATTCCCAGATTGCTCATGGCGCTGGATACATCTTTGTTTAAGAAGAAGTAGTAAACCGAGAGCAAAACGAAAGCTCCATACATGAACCGGTTAAACAAAATACTTTTATTGGTCGGCAGGCCGGTGGCAGAGTTATTCATGGCGATCATCCGTAGGGACGGTTACGTTACACGACTTTTTTTTGGACTTATCAAAAAAGATTAATACTGCGGAGAGCAAGGAACAAAAAGCAGCAACAAATAGAGTGGATGAATGATCCACATCCGTTGAGTACCCTACCCAAATCGAAATCAGAAATACAAAACCGGCTGCCATTCCTATTAACAACGCCAGGAAACCTTTGTTTTGACGGGGATTTTTAGTGTCTTTCATGATTTTTATTGCATAGTTAAACCACCGGCTTGCACCGCAGAAGGCTAAAATGATGAATGCAGATAAGCCTATCTGAACGCTGAAATAAGGGCAGACCGCGATGGTCAGAATTACGTCCATTTGTGCCATCGTTACACCTACCTGAGATATTCCTCTTCAACTCAAATGAATGACTTACCTATTCGGCTACTTCGGCCTGGATGAAGGGCTTCCAAGTAAAAAGTACCTCGCTACTCATCCCCTGCTCACTCTTTAATTCTTACCACTCGTACTCATCAATGCTACTGTTCACTCTGTAGCCTGAATACATTTATGCGATAATGCAGTTATCTACATGAAAAATTAAACCCTTAAAAAGTATGATAACTTATTTTAGAAATCGATTAACCCTGATGGTGTCCTTCCGGTGGGCACTATTATTTTCTGTTTTGGCTTCTCTTGTTTTGCTCAGCTGTGATGATGACGATGATACGCCCGCACCTGACAAAAACATTGTGCAATTGGCCCAGGGTAATCCTGAACTATCCACATTAGTGACTGCTCTGACCAAATTTCCTGATCTGGTGACTACGTTAAGTGGCAGTAGTAAATTGACGGTGTTCGCTCCAACGAACACTGCATTTGCCAATCTGCTTACCACGCTGGGTCTTCCCAACCTGGATGCCATTCCGGAAGCTACCTTAAAGTCCGTATTACAATACCACGTTATCACATCGGGAGCACTTAATGCAAGTCAGCTTACTACAGGTAACATCACCGCAGCAAATGGACAAACCATAGCGGTCAATGTAAGTAATGGAGTTACGTTAAATGGCAACACGAAAGTAACTACTGCCGATGTACAAGCTACCAATGGCGTTGTTCATGTCATCGATGCAGTTTTAGTTCCTTCCAATTTTGTTGCCCCTCCCAACAAAACAATTGTACAATTAGCCCAGGCTACTCCTAATCTTTCCATCCTGGTTACTGCCTTGACTAAATATCCTGACCTGGTTTCTACACTAAGTGGCAACGGAACATTTACCGTTTTTGCTCCCACCAATACCGCGTTTACGAATCTATTGGCGGCTATTGGCCAAACCAGCTTAGATGATATTCCGGAATCAGTTTTAAAATCAGTGCTGCAATATCACGTTGTAAGCTCTGCTGCTTTAAAAGCGAGCCAGCTTACCGCAGGCAACATTAACTCTGTGAGTAACGAAGCCATTGCCGTAACCGTAACTGGTGGTGTTAAACTCAATGGCACTGTGAATGTAACCACGGCTGATGTATCTGCCACCAACGGTGTTGTTCATATTGTGGATGCAGTGTTAGTGCCACCTTCTATCCGACCTATTGTGGGAACGATTGTAGCACCTGCCTATTTTAATAAAAACTTTTCTACGCTGGTAGCAGCAGTTGTCAAAGCAGAATTGCTTAACACCTTGTTAGGTGCAGGTCCGTTTACGTTGTTTGCACCAACCAATGCTGCTTTCACTGCCGCTGGTGTTACCAGCCTGGATAATTTAACCAAGGCTCAGTTAATTCCCATATTGCAATACCATGTATTGGGCAGCAAAGTGTTAGCAGCTGACTTACCAAGTGGTAGCGCAGCGATTACTACACTGAACGGAAAGTTCTATCTTAGCAACAGAGGCAGCGGCGTATTTATCAATGGAACTACACAGGTTACAACTACCAACATTAATGCATCCAACGGAGTGGTGCATGTGATTAACCGTACGTTGATACCACCTGCCAAAACCATCGCACAGATCGCTACTGATTTATCTACCAGCAGCAGCCCGCAGTTTACACAATTAGTTGCAGCACTTGCACGTACCAGCGGAACGAGCACAGACCTGCTTGCTGCGGTGAGCAACGGAGATGCTAATCTTACCGTTTTCGCACCTACAGATGCCGCTTTCCAGGCACTTTATACTGCATTGGGTGTGGCTAACGTAAACGAGATTCCTATTGCTACATTAACAGCTGTGCTACAGGTGCATGTGGTTGGTGCAAGGGTATTCTCTACTGACCTCACCAATGGATCGGTAGCTACATTGAACGGTAATGTTACAGTGAATGCTACCAACAAAACCATCACCGATGCAAAGGGAAATGTAGCTAACCTGAGCGCCAATGCAGCCTTACTCAATGTGCTGGCTACCAATGGAGTGATTCACACGATCGACAAGGTATTGTTGCCACAATAAATGATTAATTAATTTCATAACTATCCTGAGCTATGTTTGTTTTAAAGACATAGCTCAGGTTTTTAATAAAGGTATAAGTTTAGAAACCATGTTTTATTCCAGGTCAAAAAACCATTAACTTTCATCTCTTAATTCTTTCGGCTTAATTAATCTCCCTACACAGTGTATAAGATCAAGTACAGGTATTTATTTGTTCTGCTCTTGTCCGCCTATTCGTATGCAAACATTTTGTTTACGGGGGGCAACCGGTTATTCGATTTTGAACTGCCGTGGTACTATCTGTTTGGCTTGCTTTTACTTGTTGTATTGATCACGTGGGAATTGAACCGACTGATCGAGTCCAAATCAGGTAAGCTGCAACAGTTACTCGGAGGACATATTCATCCTTTAGTCATTTTGTTTTTGGGCAGCTTGCTTAATGTGGCCATTGCCTGTGTCGTTTGCCTTTATTCCTTATACCTTCTTTTAGGAATGCCCTTGATATGGAATAGCGAACATCTAAAATTGTTGCTGGCTTTTGGTTTCCGTGTAAACCTGTTTTTGAATTGCCTTAATGCCATCTATTTCTTTATGGATCGGCTAAAGAAAACTCAGGTGGAAGCAGAACAATTTAAAAAAGAAAGCGTGGAGGCCCAGTTTGAGGCGTTGCGCAACCAGATCAATCCGCATTTCCTCTTCAATTGTTTCAATGCACTGTCATCGTTAGTATATAAAGATGCGGATATCTCCGCCAAATTTATTGCACAGCTTTCCCTCGTGTATCGTTATTTACTCTATAACCAGGAGAAAAAAGTAGTGAAACTGAAAGAAGAGTTGTCTTTTATTGATGCGTATTTTTATTTATTGAAAATACGATTCGGCGATAACATCATCATCGACAAACAAATCAGTGAGGAAGATGAAAATTATTTTCTTGCACCTGCCACATTGCAAATGCTAATTGAAAATGCCATTAAGCACAATGTAGTTTCTTCGAAATTTCCGCTTCACATCAGACTATTTATTGAAAATAACTGGATTGTGGTGAGCAATAGTTTGCAGGAAAAGCAAGTGAAAGAAGTTTCAACTAATATCGGTCTTAAAAACATTCAGAGCAGGTATGCATTTCTGAGTGATGAAAAAGTAATGATCATAAAAACCTCGTCAGAGTTTTTAGTAAAAATACCTCTGGTGAATATAGATGCCTTATGAACGTAATTGTTGTTGAAGATGAACAGCTGGCTGCTGAACGCCTAATTGAATTTATTCATCAATACGATCACACAATTACTATTTACTCAAAGATGGATTCGGTTCAGGAAGTAGTGGCCTACTTTAAGTCTGGCAAAAGTGCCGATTTGATTTTCTTGGATATTCAACTGGCCGATGGAAAAAGTTTTGAAATCTTTGACCAGATAAAAGTAGATGTACCCATTATTTTTACCACTGCCTATGATCAATATGCCCTTCAGGCTTTCAAGCTGCTAAGTATCGATTATTTACTGAAGCCGATTCAGTTTCACGATATCCAGCAAGCATTAGAAAAATTCAAGCGGTATCCGAAAGCAACAGCAGGTTTGAGCGAAGTAGATTTAATCAAGCTTAAAGATTTCATTGACTCTTCCGGGCAAAACTTTAAGCAACGACTGCTGATAAAATCAGGAAACAAACTGTACTATAAACCTACCGAAGAAGCAGCCTATTTTTTTGCAGATGGAAAGGCGGCCTATCTGATTAGCCAGAAGGATAATCGTAAAAATATCATTGATCATACACTTGAAGAATTGGAGCGTCTTCTCGACCCCAAACAGTTTTTTCGTATCAGCAGAAAGTTTATTGTAAACGTGGAGGCTATTGCTGAAATCAAAGGACTGATCAGCACCCGCCTGGAGGTAAAACTACATCAACCCTGCGAGCATGATCTCTCCGTAAGCCGCGATCGTGTAGCTGATTTTAAGAAGTGGCTTGACCGATGAGGGATGTGATAACGGAACAATCCTGGTCACGTGTAAACCCCGGAGTAAAATGGCAAATTAAAAATCGCTACGATTTAAGTATCCGGAAACCAGTAACCAGTAACTCGCCTACTCCTTCTTCACTTTCTTCCCCGCTCTGCCTAAGTATTTGAATGAATCGACTAACATAAAAGTACCTGTAACACCAAGCGCTCCTCCAGCCACTAACAGCGCCTTACCCAGGTTATCGTTCTTTCTTCCCAGCATCAATCCACCGGTAATGGTAACACTGTAACCGATCGTAGCTACGGCAATTCCTCTTTTGAATTTATTTTGAGATTGACCTAAGTTGAGCTGAATATGATCTACCTGAGTATTCAACGAAATAATTTCCTTTTTCAGTTCTTCTATATCGGCAGAGGCAGGGCTCTGCTGGGCAAACAAAAAATGGCTGAGTAAGAAGAAGGAGATTATTAAAAAACAATTTTTCATAACTGATAAATGATGATTAATTCCTGGCTCTAAAATCCGTGTTTCATTTGGTTTATCCAAGATAATTTTTCTTTCCTTACATACATTGCATTGCCATAATGTATCCGGGAAAAGGATTTCATTTATATTTAAAATATGCACCTTAATAACATTCCGCTTTAGCGATTAGCTTTATAACATGAAAAGGCTTTATAAACTTTCGTTCATCACATCGCCCATCATCGCCTTATATGGTGTTGTCCCGATATTATTGGCCACCCGATTAAATATGATCCGGCACGCCATCGGATTCTTACTTCTCAGTGTACTCATTTTTTTATTTTGGGTGATCAATATCTATCTACTGGATAAAGTGAAGAGTAGCACCAGCCGGTACCTGATCAGTTTCTTGATCACCTTTGTGCTACACTCCAGAGCGGACCTTTAACAAGCTCGAAATTTTGGGTCTCAAAGATCATGCGCTAAAAGTGGCTTCATAGTTAAGCGGAGGGCAGCAGCAGCGCGTATCCATTGCCAGAGCATTGATCAATGATCCTGCAATCATTATGGGAGATGAGCCCACCGGAAACCTCGACAGTAAAAACAGCGATATTGTATTTGATATGTTCAAACAGCTTTCACAGGAGTTTCAGCAAACCATCATTGCCGTTACCCACGATAATGACTTTGCAAGAGCAAGTGACCGCACAATTGAAATGGGTGACGGGAAAATTATCAGTCACAAAAAAGTCTTTGAATAATTATGAAGCTTAATAAAAACACTTTCAAATAAGTGTTTAAGGATACAAATTAAAAGGTAGTCAAAGAGGCTGCCTGTGAAGACAGCCTCTTTGACTACCAATTTAATTAAATCTCAATACCTTTTGTCTTAGTGAACAATAATGATTTTTTTGATAACAACTCCTTTGGAGTGAATAATCCTTAAGAGATAAAGATCATTGGGATATTGACTTAGATCAACCTCATTCGTTTTCAACTGATCTTTCGTTTTTGTAATCAGCGTTTGCCCTTGTAGACTCGTTACTTGAATCTCCTCTACCTTTAAAACCGGATTAAACTCTATTTTTAAAATTCCCGTTGTTGGATTCGGATAAGTCTTTACAATGTCTTCACCAAAGGGAGTTATTTCTTCTACCGGGCTGCTGGTGGCGATACGGCCACCACCACCTCCGGATCCATACTCCCACCGACCGATGTCAGGGTTACTGCCCACAAAAGGTATTCCCACGTTTGTTCCTTTATCAACTACAAAACTGCTGGCTGATGATGGTTTGTAATAGGTATCCCATCTGCTTCCTGAATTCTGAAAACCTGGATTTCCGATTACGTTACCTGTTCCAAGCGTAGTACTAACAACCCAGGTTTGTCGCAGTGGATCACTGTGGTAACGAAGATTATTGGTGAACGATATGCTGCTACCTCCCTGCACATCATCGCCACCAGAATTTTGGAAGACGTTATTTTTAACCTCGATTCCCGAACCTCCGTTTAATTGAAGAGCATTACCTAATTTGTCAAATACGTTGTTATAAATCTTAATAGTGTTAGCTGGATCCGGAATAAAAACCGCTGCACTGTTACCAAATCCATATGCAATAGGTCGGTTAACATTAGTGAAAATATTATTGCGAACTACTACATCATGGATAGCGATCGTTCCACCCCAGGCTGTACCACCCCAGATTGCCACACCGAAGCCTTTATCCTGAAAATAACTATCATAAATTTCGGCACCACTCAAAGCACATTCAATCGCTTCTTTGCCACTGCTTCCGTCACCATCGATCATTCTTACATTATAGACTTTAACATTGCTCGGCTTTGCCACCGTTGGCTGGTAATCATTAAACTGCGGATGGTTCACAAGCGACAGCCACGTGTTACAGACGATGTTATAGATTTCATTATCGTAACTGAAATTCCATAACTCAATTGAAATATCTTCTCCCCAATCCGGATCAGTTTCCGGAACGGTAATGTTACAATCGTGAATTTTTACATTTCGCAAATGCCCCACATGGATGAACTTGATTCCATAACCTTGATTTTCATTCACTGTAATGTTGTAAATGTTTGCCCCATCCAATCCACCTAAGCAAAGATTACCAGTACTCTCACCTCCTATATCTGCTGAAGAATTAGTAAATGTGCAGTTATAGACTGTAGTGTTTTGCATCCATTTGCCCGCCGGTATCGGTTGATACCAATACATATCACCACGTGTGAATACGGCACCTCGTTGCTGGAAGTTTCTAAACGTTACATGATGCAGTGTGACATTGCTTCTATTCAATACCCAAACACCTGCTTTCACGGTTTTGCTATTGCCATCCATCGTGAAGCCGCTTAAGGTTTGTGTTCCGTTTGCTGGCGCAATCATTTCAGCAGGTGATCCATAACGCGGATTTGCGCCTGTATAAATAGGTGATATCAGTTGAATCAAACTTCCATCATGCCATAGCTTGAAATCGCTGCTACTTCCATCAACACCCTGATCAAGCGGAATTGCCCCACTTGCAGTAATGGTTGTATTGCTTTCACCTGCACCCAAAATATTTACACCGAGTGCTAACTTAATCGCTTGTGTCTCAACAAATGTTCCTGGACCGACACTAATTGTTTTATTACCCGTTCCTGCTATAACCTGACTGGCGGCATAGGCCACCGTTCTCCATGGATTACCTGATGTTCCATCTCCGGAAGTGTTGCTACCTCCAATGGTTACATAGTAGGTTGTACCCGATGATGCTGCCGTTGTAAATGATATTCCTGCATTGGTTGCAATAGTAGATCCTGTTCCATTTGTAGCGGTCACTTTCCAGTAGTACAATGTGTTTACTGCCAAAGGCGATGCCGGTGAATAACTGGCCGTTGTTAATCCGCTTACATTTATAATCGGACTTGCAAATGAACTGCTGGTGGATACTGCCAAGGAATAGCTTGCTGCATTCGATGAACCCGCCCATGTAAAGGTCGGATAAGTCGATATACCTGTTGCAGCATTGGCGGGTGCTGTTTGCGCAAATACTCCGGGAGTGGGTGGTATCAGCGTTGTGAAAGAAATTCCCGCATTGGTTGCCACACGTGTTCCGCTCGTATTTACAGCAGTCACCTTCCAATAATATACTGTGTTACCGGCAAGACCAGCACTTGGTGTATACGATGTTGTTGTCAGACCCGTAACATTAATGAMAGGACTTGCAAATGAAGCCGAGGTGGAAACCACCAATGCATAGGTTACCGCATCAGATGATGCTCCCCAGGAAAAAGCAGGAGTTGTTGAAACACTTGTTGCGCCTGCCGCAGGTAATGATTGATTAAAGAGCCCCGGCTGTGGTATAGGCACAACCAGTGTAGTAG
>NNBV01002622.1_pt1 | contig 14073 bp, 10 predicted proteins | sample 1173771 | NCBI WGS metagenome assembly NNBV01 (sample SAMN07173938, study PRJNA388173) | plant metagenome | isolation source: symbiotic tissue sample KVS11 | place: Norway: Troms, Kvaloya island
AGTACTTCGTGGAAATCAATTTCTTTTTTATCTTAATCGATCACAAGAAACTGCAATGGCTTGTTACTCCTCTGCATACGCACGATTACATTTTCTTCAATAGGTTCTTTAAAAACGTTTTTATACTTCATAAAACGTTTTTTTTGATGCAAAGAATAGGATGATTATTGGGGTTCTGGTTATTTCTTTTTTTATTCTGTTTGGGATGCTGGACATTCATTTTGTTGATGAAATCCCCTCCTTGAAACTAATTCATTCCAAAGCAAATCAACGACGGCATTCTTATTAAAAAACAATTATGAATACCTCACGGGGCAAGCGAAACTACCTGGCTTAGGACGTGCCGTATCAAGGATCGCAAAAAGAGATTAATAAAATTCACACAGCCTTAACCGTAGAAAAGAGGTCATTTGCCTTTTGGGGTTCATCTTTGTTACTACTTTCATAAAAAGTGATTATCGATCTTCAGACACATGACAGCCATATTCGACTCCTTCGACAGGGAGATCAGCAATCATTTAATGTGCTCTATAATCTGTATGTGGACCAATTGCATGCCTTTGTCTTTCGGTTTACCAAGTCGTCGTCTTTAAGTGATGACGTAGTGCAGGAAGTGTTTATAAAAATCTGGGAGAAACGAGGACAGTTGGATACTGAAAAATCATTCAAGGCATACTTATATAAGATAGCAAAGAACCAGGTGCTGAATCTCTTTGCCCGTTATACGACAGAACAGAATATCCAGAATGAAATACATCAGGGTGCTTTGCACTGCGCCAATACCACAGACGATACACTCGATTTTATAGAGACAGCAAAGATAATACAGGAAGGGATCAGCCAGCTTCCCCCTCAGCAAAAACGCATATTTGAGCTTTGTAAAAATGAAGGACTGACCTACGAGCAGGCAGCCACGGAACTGAACCTAAGCTCCAGCACCATCAATTCTCAGATGGTGAATGCACTTCGCTTTCTTAAGAATTACATGGCTGCTAAAGGTACTGTTGCAGCTACCGTACTATCCCTGTTCATGAATTAAATACGTTCCTTTCATCTCCGCTCATTTTTCTTTCGTGATGAGTATGAGCCGGTTAGGTTCAGCGACATTATCTTAATGTTACCTCAATATAAAATTACATTTTCACCTCAATGTGTCTTCGTGTTCACTTGTAATAGTGTAGGAAATCAACACTATGGACGACTCACAAATCAATTTGCTTAGAAAGTATGTAAACAATGTATGTACTAAAGAAGAACTGTTGCAGGTTCATGAAGTACTGACCAAAGGAGTAGCTGATGAAGTGTGGCTGGAGGTAATGAATGAAACAATTGAACGTAAAGACTTCACTGCTCTTAAGACCATACATAAAGACAAACTCTACCTTTCTATCATCAATAAAATAGAAGCGGCTCCGGCGAAGCCGGGCACTTCTCTATTAATAAGTTCGCAATGGTTGCTGCGTATGGCAGCTGCATTTCTGTTAATGCTTGGTTCAGGTCTGGCGATCTATTTCTTTCACTACCATACTACTGATATCGAACAGGTAGCCGACCTTCAACATCAGCACATTAAGGTAGAGGATGGTTCAGAAATTTGGATGAATAATAAAAGTAAGCTCATTTACCCGGAGGAGTTTGACTCCGATCAACGCCTGGTAAAATTGGAAGGAGAAGCATTCTTCGATGTAGCTAAAGAACCTAGCCGCCCCTTTATCATACATACACAGGACATCCGCATTCAGGTGCTGGGTACTTCTTTCAATGTGAAGTCCTATCAAGAGGAAGATGAAATCGTCATCTCTTTGGCGACAGGCCGAATTGAAGTAGATGCCTTCGGCAAAAAACAAATTCTGACACCAGGCGAACAACTGCATTATGATAAAGCAACAAAATCATTTCAACGCCTGCTCATTGATACCGCTGAAGCCAGTGCATGGAAAGATGGATGGATGGTATTTAACAGTACAAGCCTGGGTGATGTAGTAAGGACTGCTGAACGCCAGTATGGAATACATGTGTTCATGAAAGAAGGTGTAGCTATGGAGAACAAAATTACACTCAAGGTAAAGCAGCGAGGTGTGGATAGCCTCTTTCAGGTTCTTTCTTACTCAACAGGATTAGCATATCAAATCAAGGGTGATTCAGTTATCCTTGAACCTAAACACAACTAACAAAGCCATCCCCGCATAAATCAATAAAACTATGACCTGACATAAAAAAAGAAACCCTCCCCAGTGAAAGGAAGGGCTTTGAGTTGCTTCAGTTGGCGCTGAAGCAGACTCTGCATGTTTCTCAAATGACTATTAACCATTAAAAAAACAATGAACAAAACTACTAAAAAACAGTGGGTCACACTACTGCTGCTTATGTCGAAACGAATGTTTCATACCTGTTTGCTGGTGTGCACGCTCTCCGGAACGTTGCTTGCATTCAAAGGAAATTCACAGAGTCTCAATGAGACTAAAGTGAATGTGGAAGCAACCAACGCACGACTGGTTGATATTTTACTCCAGATCGAAAAGCAAACGGACTTCCGCTTTTCCTACACGGATGATGTACGTCAGATTGACAACGTAAATGTGCGCGCAAAAGCAATGCGTCTGGATCTTTTACTGGAAGAGCTCTCCTCGAAAGCAAAAGTGTCATTCAGGCAATGGAATGAAATGATTGCCGTAGCAAAAAGTAAAGTATCTATGACACTTACTGATCCCATCAAGGTAAGTGGCAAAGTGGTGGATGCGGAAACGAGTGATCCCATCCCTGGAGTAAATGTATTGGTGAAAGGAACAACACAAGGAGTGGTGACACCCGCCAGCGGTGAATATTCATTGATGATTGATCAGCTGCCAGCAACCTTGCTTTTTTCCTTCATCGGTTATACTTCTCAGGAAGTAGAAGTAGGTGCCCAATCGGTTATCAATATCGCTATGGCTCCGGACACAAAGACATTGCAAGAGGTGGTGGTAATTGGTTATGGTGAACAGTCGCGTGCCAAAGTGACCAGCGCTATCTCACAAGTAAAAGAAGATCAGCTAAGCCGCTATTCGGCAAGCAGCTTTGCTTTGCAACTGACAGGTAGGGCAGCAGGTGTGGTCATCAACGATGCATCTGCACAACCGGGTGCTGATCCACAGATTGTCATTCGTGGTTTGGGTACACTTACCGCAGGCAGAAATCCACTCATCGTTGTAGACGGTTTTCCATTATCGGAAGGCACACCTTTTAATTCAATCAATCCGCAGGACATTGAGTCTGTGGAAATACTAAAAGATCCATCATCCGCTGCAATCTACGGATCACGTGCAGCTAACGGTGTCATCCTGGTATCTACTAAAAAAGGAAAAAGTGAATCCTTGAAAATTGCTTTTGATGCCTATACCGGTTTTCAGGATCGTGCTGACAAAGTAGAATATGCGAATGCGGAAGAGACCGCTTTGTTTTTGACAGAAGCCAGAGACTGGGGTTATGTTTCTAAAAATCCAGCAAACAGAAGTAGTAACGATGATCGTGCAACACGACTTGCAAAGGGAGCAAGTCTTCGTGAGTTGCGTCTGAACTACCTTCAGCCTTATCTTGACAAGCAACCCGGACTGACAGATACAAACTGGCTCGATGAAATCTATAGAAAAGGAAAAATCAGCAGCTATAACTTATCACTATCAGGAGGCGCTGAGAAAACCAATTACTATGTGTCTACGAACTACTTCGATCAGGAAGGCCTTGTGCGTAACAATGAATTGAAACGATTGAGTGGAACAATAAAGATCGATTCAAAGATTTCCGACCAATTGCATTTTGGAATTTCTGTTAACCCTTCCTATTCAAAACAGGATTACATCGACAATACAAGTGACTTTTCTACCGATCCGATTTCCGGCTTGTTTATCATGTATCCGTTCTTCGCTCCTTATCGTGCAGATGGCTCTCTTTCGATTAGTGACCAGATTGTTGCCAATACTCCGGAAGATGGAGCACTCGGTGAAAATATTGTGGCCCTGGTAACGAAGATTAAAAACCAACGCACCTACTTCCGCAATTTTGGAAATACTTCTTTAAGCTTTGAGCCTTTGAAAGGATTGACATTCAAAACCATGTTGGGTTCAGATATTGTAAGCAACTTCTTCGACTTTTATAATCCTTCCGATGTAGGTCAATACCGTGGAACAGCACCTAAGCCTGCCATAGCGAAAGAAACACGTGACTTTAATATTAACTACCTGATTGAGAACACGGTCAACTTTAGCCGCACATTCAATGATCATAACCTCTCAGTATTAGGAGGATATACCTTCCAGAAAGAGACAGGACGCAATACGGTAGTAACAGGATCTGGAATTTCAGATGATAAGATTCCAAACATAGGCGGAGCAAGTGCTTTCACAGCAACAGCAGATCGTTATACATGGACACAGGTATCTTACCTGGCACGTTTACAATATGACTATAAGGATCGTTATTTATTCTCTGCTACCGTGCGTAGAGACGGTTCTTCACGGTTCGGAAATGACAGCAAGTGGGCAACGTTTCCTTCGGTGACGGCAGGATGGATTCTTTCAAACGAATCGTTCTTTCCACAAACGAATATTTTGACTTTTGCTAAACTGCGTGCCTCATGGGGAACATCGGGTAATAATCAAATCAGCAACTATGGTTCTAAAGCGTTGGTTAACTCCGCTAATTATGTTTTTGGAAATACATTGGGAGCAGGTTTCGCTGCCAGCACCACAGCAAACCCAAACCTTTCATGGGAAACAAAAACTTCAGTTAATGCAGGGCTCAATGTAGGGCTCTTCAATAAGTTCAATATAGGAGTGGACTACTACCGCTCTATCTCCAATGACCTACTGCTGAATGTACCAATACCGGAGCAATCCGGATTTAATTCTTCCCTGCAGAACATTGGTGAAATAAAAAACACCGGATTGGAAATTGAACTGTCAAGTAGCCCCATAAACCTTGGGCCGGTGAAATGGGAGTTCAGTGCCAATGGAGCAACCAATCAGAATGAAGTAATGAAACTGGCACCTGGACAAGACCAGATTCTGACAGGATCCGAAAGTACTTTCCTCACCAGGATCGGTGGCCCAATTGCCGAACTATATGGTTACAAAGTAACAGGTGTGTATAAAAGTCAGGAAGAAATTAACAACACTCCACATCTTGCGGGGACATTGGTAGGAGACTACAAAGTAGAAGATCTTACCGGTGATGGTATCATTGATCTTGCAGATCGTAAAGGATTCGGATCATACAATCCCAAATTTACCTATGGTTTCGATAGCCGGTTTGAATACAAAGGCTTTGACCTGAGTTTTTCTTTTAATGGAATTGTAGGACGTACACTCTATGATCGTGGGTTTGCATTGCAGAGTGAATCGGGCGAAGGTTTTGGTGTGCCTACCAAGTACTACTTTGACAACCGCTATCATCCTATTGATAATCCGAATGGAACACTTGGGCAACCTAACTTAGGCAACTTCAGCAACGCCAGGAAGAGTACGCGCGGATCCAGCTTATTCTTTAGTGATGCCGATTATCTTCGCCTGAGAAATATTCAAATCGGATATAACGTTCCCAAGGGGGTGTTGGATCGTCTCCGATTATCCCGTGCACGACTGTATGTAACAGGCAATAACCTGCTGACCATAACTAATTTTCATGGCTTTAATCCGGACGCTACCTCCACGGGTAACTTATTAACCAATGGTCTTGCCTACGGAAATTATCCAATAGCAAAATCATATATCGTTGGAATTAACATCACGCTCTAAAATCAAATTGCAATGAAAAACAGATTATACCTTTTTATACTGCCGCTACTGATCATCTCTTCTTCCTGTGAGAATGAGCTTTTCCAAAATCCTGAAACATCAAAAGAATTAAAATCATTCTTAAGCAACCAGACCGAAGTAGAAGAATATGTAAATGCCGTATACGGTAACCTTCAGTTCAATGGAGTATATGGACTTTACATACCTGCCATTGCAGAGATTCCTTCGGACAACACCTTTGATGAAGTGCCTGCTAATGACAATGGTGCTTACGGCCAGCTGGATGAATTTAATCCTACGGCAAGTAATGACATTATAGAAGCGATCTGGAAGGATTCGTACTCGGGGATTCAAAAAGCAAACGTGGTATTGAACCGCATCAATGATGTTCCTTACGCAAGCGATGCAACGAAGCAATCACGCATAGGTGAGATGGAGTTTATTCGTGCCCTACATTATTTTAATCTGGTACGGATATATGGTGCTGTGCCATTGGTAACGAAAGAAACGACTGACCCTAACGAATACTTCGGACAGGGGAGAACCCCACAGGCAGAAGTCTATGCACAAATTATAAAAGACCTCACCGATGCGATTACCCGACTTCCTGACGCTACTACACAGCAGGGACGTGTGATTAAAACTGCCGCACAAACCTTATTAGCAAAAGTATATCTCACGCAGGGAAATTACGAACAAGCTAAAATCAACTTACAGACCGTAATCAGTTCCGGTAAGCATAGTTTATTAACAACGCCTGCTTCTGTGTTTTTATTGACCAATGAGAACAATGCGGAGATTATTTTTGCTGTTCAGTTTGCTACGGGTATCAATGGAAATGCAGAAGGAAGCACGATGGCGCAACAGTTTAGCCCATCGGGTTCCGTAAGTGGTGCGAAGGGACACAACCTTCCAACTAAGAGTTTATACAGTCTGTATGTTGCTCAGGATTTACGAAAAGGTATTTACCTGGATGTCACTAAAGCCGGAATACCTTTTACAAAAAAGCTGACATTGCCAACGTCAGTCATTACCGATGGTGGCAGTGATGTAGTAGTGCTTCGTTATGCAGATGTGTTGTTGATGGTGGCTGAAGTAGAGAATGAATTAAAGAATTTCGCTTCCGCAGCTACTTACCTCAACCTTGTGAGAACTCGCGCCGGAGTATCAGAAACTACTGCGACAACTCAGGAGGAATTGCGCAATGCGATAGTGCTGGAACGCAGATTGGAGTTGATTGGTGAAGGACACCGCTGGTTTGATTTGCTAAGGACCGGTCAGGCCATCACGGTGATGAATCAATGGTTTAAGGATAATAATAAACTGATAACTATTGATGCGCACCATCTGGTAATGCCGATACCGCAAAGCCAGATCAACACCGATCTTTCCATCAAACAAAACGATTTATATTAAATCAATAGTCCTCCGGAATCACAAGCAGTATTCCGGAGGACTTCTTTTTATCATTAATGAACCCATCATGAAATTTATAAAACTCTTAGTCTTATTACTTTGTTTTTTTGTAACAGATAAAATTGTTGCTCAATCAAAAGCACTAAACGATTTGATTGATCAATTTAAACATCCTGGCAAAGGTGTGTTGGTAGCTGCCCACCGGGGAGACTGGCGTAATGCACCGGAGAACTCTATTCGTGCGGCGCTGAACTGTATTGCGATGGGTGTCGATATCGTAGAAACAGATGTGCGCAAAACCAGAGACGGAATACTCATCATCATGCACGATGAGACTTTGGATAGAACAACTTCGGGTAAAGGAAAAGTAAGTGAGGTAACCTACGAATATATACGCACCCTTTTTTTAAGAGATGGTGCAGGTCATCCCACTTATCAGCGAGTCCCCACACTGGAAGAATTTATGAATGCAGTGAAAGGAAAAAGAATCCTTATAAACCTGGATAAAAGCTGGGACTATATACCCGAAACGTATGCTGTATTAAAAAAGACGGGCACAGTGAAGCAAGGAATATTTAAAGGCTATGAAACGCTAAGCGAAGTGAAAAATAAAATAGGAAGCGTGTTAGATAACATCATGTATATGCCCATGGTTAAGCAGGAGTACAAATTGACAGCCGATAAGGTTATACCAGCAACTGATTTTGTGAATGACTATTTAAAAGAATCTAAAGCGGTGGGTTTTGAAGTAGTGTATGGTGCTCAGAAAAGTAACACAATTACCAACGCGGTCACTTCGGTCAGAAAAGAGAAAATTACAGTCTGGATCAATTCACTCTGGGCTGATTTGTGTGCAGGGCATGATGATGAATTAGCGATGGATCAACCTGATGCAAACTGGGGATGGATAATTGAACAGGGTGCCGATGTAATTCAAACTGATCGCCCGGAAGTATTACTGAAATATTTAGTTAGTAAGAAACTACGCAAGAAGTAATGGGACTAAAGCAGGGGTAATAAATAGCTGGTTCATTGCATTATCATAGTTTTTATAATCAATGAACCATGCTATATGTTTCCTTAACTTCGTAATGAACAATTCTTAATTCAATTCTCCGGAGTACTTGATTTTTATTCTTTCATTAACCTTCGTGCTGCCAGCAGAGCTATCAGACTCAATACTGCCCCAAACGACAAATAGTAGCCAACGTAAGGGAGACCATAGTTGGTGGCAAGTGTTGTTGCCAGGTAGGGAGTAAGTGATGCGCCTAAGATGCCGGCCAGCGTAAAACATAAGGATGCCCCGCTGTAGCGCACTTCAGGTGGAAAGAGTTCGGCCAACGCCGTGCCGATAGGGCCATAGTTAAGTCCCATCAGGAAAAGCCCGAGCGATTGAAAAAGAATGGTCATGATCAAATTGCCCGTACTGAATAAAGGCGCGAAGAATAATCCGAAGAGGAATATACCAACGCAGGAGGCAATCAGCATAGTAGCTCTTCCTCGCCTGTCAGCAAACACAGCAGACAAAGGTATACCAGCTGCGAAAAACAACATCGAGATCATCTGGGCAATAAGAAAATCATCTTTAGGATATTTCAGCATGGATGTTCCCCAACTGAGTGTGAATACGGTCATGAGGTAAAAGATAAGAAACGTAGTGATGGTGGATACCGTACCCAGCAACACCGCTTTCCCATGGCGGGTGAACACAGTCACAACCGGTACCTTCACCCTCGATTGACTGTTCATGATGCGCAGAAAGTCAGGAGTCTCCGTGATCTTCAAACGGATGTACAATCCTACCAACACCAGGAGCGCACTCGCGATAAAAGGAATGCGCCACCCATAATTGAGAAAGTCTGCGTCACTCATCGTTTTCCCAAGTACGAAAAAGGTACTGCTGGATAATAGAAAACCTATCGGTGCACCAAGTTGGGGAAACATCCCGTACCATGCTTTCTTATTAGCAGGAGCATTTTCGGTGGCCAGCAAGATAGCACCGCCCCATTCGCCACCAAGCCCAAGTCCCTGACCGAAACGAAATAGGGCGAGCAGGATAGGAGCCATCACGCCAATGGTCTCATAAGAAGGAAGAAATCCGATAGCCACCGTGGATGGGCCCATCGTCATCAGCGCAGCTACAAGCGTTGCTTTGCGACCCTTTCGATCTCCGAAGTGTCCAAACAGTGCAGCACCGAGAGGACGTGCAAAAAAGGCGAGCGCGAAAGTGGCAAGCGATGCCATCGTAGAAGCCACCGGATCACCCGCAGGGAAAAACAATTTGGGAAACACCAGCACAGCGGCAGTGGCATAAATGTAAAAGTCGAAAAATTCGATCGTAGTTCCGATCAGGCTTGCAGCGAGAATACGTGACGCAGGATTACTGGCAATTTGATTTTGGTTCATGTCATCAGGTTCGGTGAGGCAAGATCAGTTTTTTACTTCACAATGTAAAAGGGGAGAAGCAATGGAAGGAGCAAGTGGAGATGATATAGATATGAATTCCATGTGAGGGATTGTTGACCTAAAGTTGGAAGATAGAAATGTGGCTGACGATGTATTCTTTAAAATACGCGTTCATCGACTTTGACTGATTGCAAGCATAGTAAAAGGAGTCGAACTCCTTGAAACTGTCTTTCACTACTTCGAATTCATGACCGGCTATCCTGGCGATCTGAGTGAAGCGTTCAGCCACGTCGGCCCGTCCAAGGTCGCGAAGGGCTTGAATCACTTCAATGTCATATTGGTTTTCATAATTTCCAAAGTACTGGTAAATACCACCGTTTAATACTTGCATGTCCAGCAGAGAAGCATAGTATAATGTCCGCTCTTGCGGTGTTCGTTGTACCAGTTGATCCTTTCGGTTATGTAATTTTGTGTCGAGGCTAAGCACGACATTGGTAAACACACGCGTTGTCAGTTCGTAATCTTCCATCGAACGTGCAATCTCCAGGTCAACAGGTTCCTTCTTGTAAGGAAAGTCAGCAGCACTACTCATGGGATCTAAAATGCAGGAAAATTCCAGCATTTAAAAATGAATGACGAGGAACGGTAGAGTAAGAGTATGAAGCGGGAATTTCATTAGTTTTATACAATGATCGTTCATCTCATCGATGGTACTTATGAACTCTTCCGGCACTTTTATGGATTGCGTAGTTTTAATAAAGGCAAGGACAAACCCTATGGTGCGGTTGCCGGTGTATTGAATGGTGTCTTGCAAATGATAGAGGAAGATGCAACGCATCTGGGAGTGGCCACCGATCATGTTATTGAATCGTTCCGTAACAAACTGTGGAAGGGATATAAAACGAGTGAAGGCATAGATCAGATATTATGGAAGCAATTCCATCCACTCGAAGAAGGATTAATGGCCATGGGGATCGTTACATGGCCCATGATTGAACTTGAAGCAGATGATGCACTCGCCTCCGCTTCCCGTATAGCTTCTAAAGATAAGCAGGTACAAAAAATATGTATCTGGACGCCGGATAAAGATCTTGGACAATGCGTGCGAGGTGATGTTGTCGTTCAGATTGACAGGAGAGCCAAGATCATACGCAATGAGGAATTCATAAAGAAAAAATTTGGAGTGCCGCCTGCCTTGATTCCTGATTATCTGGCGTTGGTCGGAGATAGTGCAGATGGTTATCCCGGTATTTCTGGCATTGGTTCAGTTGGAGCGGCTCGACTTTTAAATGAGCTCGGACCAATCGAATCATTTCCTGAACACGTTCTTAAAAAACACAAGAAAGAGGCAATGTTATTCAAACAGCTGTCGACTTTGCGAACCGATGCCCCCTTGTTTAAAAAAGCCAGTGAATTAAAATGGAAAGGTCCGACTCCTGCATTCGCAACATTCACGGATAAAATAAAAGAACCAAAGCTGCTCAAACGTGCCAGTGAATTAGCTTCGAAATTATAACAAGCAATACTGCTGATTTCAGAGGTCAGTGTAGTGGTGATCTCTCGTGAATGGCTGAATGAAACGTTTATCCATTCCCCTTATTTTTTATTGTTCGGTTTACCATCCTTATGTTACCTAAAAGTTCGTTATCGAACGCTACCGTTCGAAATCAATCAATGGATGTTGCGAATTGGGCTATTTTGAATGTTAATTCATTTTGGTATAATATTGGCGAACGGTCAATTAAATAATCAATCGTGCGCCCATGCTATCCAGCTATCTGAAAATTGCTATCCGGATTCTCTCCAGGAACATCCTGATCAGTGCCATCAACATCTTTGGATTGGCATTGGCGCTAACCGGAAGTCTTTTGATTGCCCTGTTTCTCAAGGATGAGTTGAGCTACGACCGTTATCACGCGAAAGCAGATAACATCTATCGGGTCACGAGAAATTTTCTTTCCGACAATGAAAGTGTGCATATGCATCTGGGCCATGTCGCGCCACCCTTTGCAACACATCTGAAAAACGATTATCCGGAGATTACTCAAACAACACGGGCATACGGTCCTCTTCGAACCACCATCAGTGATGAGGAAAAGGGAACACCAACAAATTATGATATAGAGAACGGATACTTTGTGGAACCCTCCGTGTTCGATGTCTTTTCGATCGACATTGTATCGGGAAATAAGAACTCGCTGACAACGCCTTTCACCATGATGCTTTCTGACAAAGCGGCAATGCAACTGTTTGGTCGTAGTGATATTGTAGGGAAGCAGATTATGGTGATGGACACACTTGTGGAAGTTACTGGCATATATAAAGCATTCCCTCACCAGTCACACTGGCATCCCGATGTGCTGATGTCGTTCAGCACCCTGAACGACAATCTCCTTTTTGGAGCGGACAGATTGCAAAACGATTGGGAAGTGAACGCATTCCTGACGTATGTCGTCATCAGCAATGAAGATGATGCAAATAGAATTGAAAAATCATTTCCTTCATTTATCGATAAACATATCCCGAATGGTAATAACGCCAACAAACGAAGCGCAACAACACAGTTGTTCCTGCAGCCATTAACAAGTATCCACCTCCATTCTCAGCTTGACTCCGAACCGGAAACGAATGGAAATATGAACAACCTTTATGCGATTGGTGCTATCGGAATTTTTCTGATCGTAATTGCCTGTTGTAATTTTATCAACCTCTCTACGGCCCGGGCTGCCGAAAGAGGTAAAGAAGTTGGCTTGAGAAAAGTTTCCGGAGCCATGCGAACGCAACTGGTATTTCAGTACCTCAGTGAGTCGATGCTGACCGCACTACTGGCTATGATCGTGGCCGTAACGATTACTTCAGCATGTCTTCCGTGGTTGAATGACTTCACAGGAAAATCAATACTGCTGAATGACTACATGAACTTTACTTCTATTGCCATAGTATTGGTGTTTGTTATAATCGTTGGCTTTATGGCGGGAAGCTACCCGGCATTCGTCATATCAGGCTACAAGCCAGGTCAGATATTGAAAGGACAGAAAATAGCAACAAGTGGTGGAGGTATCCGGAAGGCATTGGTGGTAACACAGTTTGGAATCTCTATTGTTATCCTCATAGCTACCTTGATTATCTACCAGCAATTTGAATTTATTACGAATAAAGATCTCGGCTATGCGAAAGAACAAGTCATTACGTTTCGTTCAAGTCAGGATGAACACTACGAAGCGTTCTACAATCAGCTGAAACTATCCCCTGCTATTGGGAATGTTACTCAATCCAATATTATTCCAACCTCGCGGCTGTTGAATACGACCAGCGTTAAAGTCAAAGGCGATGCATCCTCCGAAAGCGCGATTGTTAAAAACGTGAGCGTGGACGATAATTTCTTCGACACCTATTCCGTAAAGTTTATGAGCGGAGTCAATTTCTCCGAAAGAGGAAAGGGACCGGATAAGCTCATTCTGAACGAAAGCGCAGCGAAATCGTTAGGATTAACCAACGAACAGGCAATTGGAAAAGAGCTGGAAGACAGCGGAGTAATCATCGGTGTAGTTAAAGATTTTCATTTCGAATCGCTTCACGAACGTATTGCCCCGATTTTGTTTCGGAACGATGGCGACTTCAACAACATATCAGTACGGATTAACTCATCGGAAATGAAAGATGCACTCTCGCATATGGAAAGTACCTGGCATAAGTTCGCTCCTCAGACGCCATTTAAGTTTTCATTCCTGAGCGACCGTTACAGGAGATTGTATGACAGTGAAGCCAGCCAGCGGGAGTTATTTTTTGTTTTTGCTATCCTGGCTATTTTGATTGCATCCCTCGGCTTGTTTGGCCTCGCTACATTCAACACGCAGCAACGTAGCAAGGAGGTAAGCATTCGAAAAGTGTTGGGAGCATCAGTGAACAGCATTCTCCGGTTGCTCAGTAAAGAGATCATTGTTCTTATTCTCATTTCAAATCTCGTTGCCTGGCCAATCGCCTGGTACCTGATGAGCCAATGGTTAGGAAAATTTGCGTATCACATCGACATGAGCGTAATCACATTTGCAGGTGTTGCCTTGCTGACTATTATCGTTACACTCATCACCATCAGCGCCCAGACGCTAAAAGCAGCGTTCACCAACCCCGCGGATATATTAAGAAGCGAATAGCTTTTTGTGATGGACGTGTGCAGGGAATTAACCCATAATTGTCAATAGCAATAGAGAGAAGTTATGGTCCAGCCTTTATAAAGTTCATTCTTCATTACGAGCTGTACTGAAGGCATTCTATATAAAGGGTATAGTCGCGCCGAAAGAAATCAAAGCCATTGAAGACGTCCAGCATTTTAATTGCCTTTTTGAAAGAGCTTCTACTTCTATCATGACCGCTGGCAATCGTGATAAAAACAAGAAGTGAACCCCAGAGTAGCAATGGGAATCGATAGTGATAAACCTTTTAATGTAAAAAACAGATCCAGGTAACCCATATGTGAAAT
>NNBV01000483.1_pt1 | contig 14046 bp, 9 predicted proteins | sample 1173771 | NCBI WGS metagenome assembly NNBV01 (sample SAMN07173938, study PRJNA388173) | plant metagenome | isolation source: symbiotic tissue sample KVS11 | place: Norway: Troms, Kvaloya island
GAGCAATACCAGATTAATATTTTTTAAAAACACGCTCTAATACTTGCTCTCTCCATTTTTGAACCTCTGGCAGACTTGAATTTAATATTAAACAAAATTCCCAATACATTTTAGCTTTGCTTCTTATGTTGAATGCTTCTTGCACTTGTGCTAGTAGGCAATAAGCATCTGTTCGCTCTTGATCTAGTTCCGTTGACTTCTGTAGATTAGTTTTAGCTTCAGCGTAACGCTTTTGTTCTAAGAGCGCCCAGCCCAAATTCTTGTACAACGAAGCCTGTACTTCAGGGTCTTTATCTTTTTGTAACCCTTGCAAAGCTAAAGCTTCTGCTGCACTATAATCACCCATTATATTCTTCAACCTTGATAAATTATTAACGGCTGGAATTGCTTGTTCACTACTTTGTATAGCCAATTTATATTGTTGCTCTGCTAAATCATATTTTCCGTGGTCATCGTAAAAGCTTCCCAGCCCATAACGAGCTTCCCACATTTTAGGTTGTAATTTAAAAATTATTTGGTAAGTATTTTCAATACAACTTAAATCATACATTTCCTGACATATTAATGCCAAATTATTATAAGCACTCACATTTTTAGGGTTAAATTTGATAGCTAGTTCATAATTTTTCCTAGCAAGTTCAGGTTTATCTTCGTGACGATCCCCTTGGTCAAAGTAGAATTCTGATACTGACTCAGTTAAATTAGAATTATATTTAATCGCTGTGTTAAAGTCTGACTCAGCATCTATAAACCGATTTTCTTTGTGAGCTTTCTTCCCTTGATTTAGGTAATTATTGGCTATAACAGGTAACGATACATATCCCAAGGCAACAAGGGTTAAAGCAAACGTGATGCTTGCACTGATTAAAAATAGCTTCGATTTAACTATTAGATTTATCTTTGATTTAAATGGTAAGCCTTCCAATCGCTGCAAAATTACTCTCGTGGTTTGGGGACGTTGCCCTGGTAAGGGAGCCATTAATTCGTCAATAAAATCAGCGAAAGGTTTATCAATTTGTGGTGCTTTGTTTCTCCAAATTAATCTTCCTGTTTGTTGATCTTTGGGCAAATCCATCAGTTGAGTGCCAGTAACTAATTGTACAAAAGTCCGACCTAAAGCAAAAAAATCTGACTGTGGGACTGCCTGTCCCTCAATTTGTTCTAATGGAGTGTAACGAGGTGTGACAACAGATGTAATTTCATATCGTCCTCCCCTGCCTGTACTCGTTCCTCCACTTCCACTTACTTTTGCTAAGTAAGTATTAGTTACTCGCCGCGCTGCACCAAAATCAACTAACGCTAATTGACCGTCTGGCTTAATAATTATATTAGAAGGTTTAATATCTCGATGAAAAAATTCAGATCGATGTACTTCATCAAGAATCTCGACTAACTTTTTCAGCCATTCCAAAGCTAAATATTGTGGAATTTTCTCATTATTTCCTAGCCATTCTTCTAAATTTTCTCCCTCAATTTTATCCATAACTAAGCAATGTAATACTAGAAGACTATTGTTAGGAACAAAAGTAAAAAAATCATCTAGAGTGCTTTTAGGAATGCTTGGATGACGAATTAGACGTAAACTGAGAGATTCCTGCTCGATTAACTCAACTAACTTAGGTGTATTCCATTTCAAAACTTTCATGACTCGTTGCTCCCGAACGGGATGCCACTCAGCGCCAATATCATCTACTTCAAAAACGTCGAAGTAGTTGTACGGATCATCACTAAGTGTTTTTAATGGCTTGACTAGGCGAATACGGTTGTTAATCAGCAGTGAAGTATCACATGCTAAACAGATGCTAACATCGTCAGGGTTTTGACGTTTGCTGCAAAAAGGATTGATACAGTAACTCACAATTTGCGTAGTAAGATAACCAAAAATAATCTACCCATCCATAATCTCTTCCTTCCTGCTGACCCATAACAGGGCAAGCACAGATTGAAATTTTCAAACAATTCTACTTAAAAATAATATGTATATTTTACAACTAAATTTACATAATTTTAATTGTCAACTAGTCTCGCAGTTACTATGTTTTAACATAACGTCCCATATCCTATAACTCTTTTGGAGAAATCCCATCCCCTTGCTTTGAATGTTTTATCGATAATCTATTGAAGGAGGCAGGAGGAGCAATTCAGAAGGAGATTTGACCCCTACTGAATTGAAACCACTGAACTGTCGTTTAGTGGAAGTCTTAAACTGCAAGCTCGCTCTGATAGCTACAAGATGCAGAGGATCGTTTTCCTTATGGCTTTTGCCTTCTTGGATAAAAAGTAACTAGCAAGGATGTTACTTTTTTACTCAGAAATCGGTATCAGTTAAATAAATTACTCTATATATTTGCCACTGACGACCTATACCAGGGCGAACGCGCGGTATTTGTAAAACCCTTACTGGATAAGGATATTGATCATAAATGGTCTAAATCACAACAAGCTAAAACCCTTGCTATTAAAGGATTGTTATACTTTAGATACGTTTGCCGTACACCCAATACTTAGCAAATAAGATTATTACTTTTATAAAAGATCAGCTACAAGTAAAATTTTGTAGTAATATCGAGTTTGATATGTCACATCTATAAAATCAGCCATAATCTATGGGAAGTCCGTACTGGCTTCTCTGCACTAAAAGGACAAGTATAGATATGAATTCCAGTGCTATCCAAGAGGTGAATTCACTAGCCCCTTCCCCTGTTGTATCAAAAAAACAGAGATCCGCAGAGCAAGAGATTTTAGAGAGGATAACCTTTGAAGAAGCTTTGGGTGTAGTAAACGAGTTAATCTTTGCTCAAAGAGGCAGATACTTATCTAAAGCAGAGATCACTGTAATGAAAGGAACGTGGGCTAATCACGACTACGAAGAAATAGCGGAAAATTCACGTTACACCGTTAATTATTTACAACGGGTAGTAGCTACTCGGTTATGGGTTACACTCTCAAAAACACTTGGAAATGGTGAACGGGTTACTAAAAAGACACTACGAAATTTTTTAGAGCAAGTAACTGAAGAACATTATGTCAAATCTGTGTCCAATGGAGAGCAATTACTTTCTGTTAACAAATTGTTACAAATTAAAGGACGTGGATACCCGGATGTATCGAGTTTTTATGGACGAGCAAAAGAACTGTCCCGTTTAAAAGAATCAATATTTAAGAAGCGTTGCGTGTTGTTAATAGGAGTGGCAGGCATTGGTAAAAGTGCATTAGCTGCCAAACTCTTAGAAGAACTAAGTATAGAATCTCAACCGAGATTTGATTCCTTAATTTGGAAATCAGTAGCTCACGCTCCACTACTTGAGGATTTAGTAACTGATCTGCTAGAGCTAATTCACCCCTCACAGTCTGGATCAGAGTTACCTCAATATGGTCCAGCGATGATTTCACTGCTGATTAAGCAGTTGCAATCACACCAGTGTCTAATAGTATTAGATGAATGTGAGACTTTATTTCATATAAGTGACTTGAAGCAGAGGCTAGAGTTTAAGCTATTTTTCCGCCGATTGGTAGAGGAATTAGACCACAGTTGCTTACTCCTAACTAGTAGAATTTTGCCTGATGAGCTTAACGATCTTATAGAAATCAAACGGCCTGTTGAGTTTCTCAAAATTGAAGATTTAGATAGAGACGCTGCAATGCAGTTTTTAGCTTCCCAAGGATTTACTAACCAAGAAAAATGCATTGAATTAATTGAAACTTATCGAGGCAACCCTTCCGAACTAAAAGCACTCGCCAATCGAATTCATCATTTTTTTGGTAGTAATGAAGCATTTTTTGAACACAAAACTACCCTTATTAGTAGTCAGTTTCAAGCCATGCTTGATCAAATGTTCGGTCAAGTTTTAAACGAACTTCACAGGGAGATAATGATTTGTTTAGCTGAAGAGTTAATTTTAAACTCTCAACCTATTAGTTTCACTAAATTATTAAATGGATTGAATAATAAGCATAAAGTATCTATATCAACTTCCGAGTTAATCACCGCATTAGAAAAACTTGAAAGGCACTCTTTAATAGAAGCTATTAAAAGTACCATTCATCAAGAAATAAGTTTTACGCTTCAACCAGTAATTAAAAAGTATGTCAAAACAGATCCGTTAGGATTAGTACGTGCATCTCATGCTTTACCAACACTAGCAAATGCATCTTAGCAGAGGTATTTATGATTGCAGGCAAACTAGAAATAACAATCAAAATCAACGAACTTCCACAATCCAACATAGTAGAGAATGGTTGGCAACAATTTGAAATTGACTGTGATGGTCGCGTCATCTCAATTACAGTCAAACCCAAGATTTACAAGAAACTGACTGATGCTGCTAGTAATTACCCACAGTGGGTTGCAGCTATCGCTGGTAAACTCGGTCAGCAAACAGACAACGGGTTCGTGCTGGAGGAACCCAATATACAAGTTTTCGAGCGCAAGCCCAAGGCAGAAACGACCTCTGCGGTAGGTGTTGCTTCTTGAAAAAGTGATTACCCAATCAGGGTAAGCTGAAATAAACACTAGTAAATATGGAGGAGTCAAACAAAAACGTTGCAGAATCTCGTTAGATACGGAAAGACCACAAGTTATGTAAAATCAAGCTAATTGATAGGAGGTATGGAGGTGAAGATACAACAGTACGAGAATTTAACGCACAAAGCGCCACTAAGGAGTAGCGCTTCGTGCGTGGCTTAAATTTCATATAACCTCAGAGCGGGGTTATCTCACTAAAACCAAAGCAGTGGCCTTTAAAGTTTGGCGACTTTTCCACTGACTGGTCAGACGAGATTGAATCCGCTGCTTCTCGTATTATACGAGAAGCCACACGAAACTGGTGCGTTTCGTGTGGTAATTTTTGCTGTTGAAATTCAAAAGATTTAAATAGGTTAAGTTTGATTAAGAAAGATTCTGAATTTTGTAGCATAAAGCAATAGCAGCGCGAATAACAGTTATCAGTTACCAGTTATCAGTTGGGAGTAAAATCCAAGATTAGATAACTGTTAACTGTTGACTGATAACTGATACAACCCCCTCTGAAGCTTGTAAACCGAGTTATCAGGGGAAAATATCATGACAAACAGAGAACGCCCCAAGAGCGCAGTGTTAGAGCGTATGGGGTCGAGTGCAGCTTTCGCATGGCAATTTTGTGCTGTGACGAAGGGAAATTTTCGGAATATCCAGGCTAGAGCAAGGGTTTCGCAGCTTGAAAGAGTTCTCTCCAAGGAATTCCGAGGGGAGAACCGATGAACCATACCCCTAAGAAAACGGGGGAAAGGTTAAAGGGAAAAGGGAAAAGGGATGGGGAAGAGTTAACAAATTCTTCCTCCCCTTTCCCTTTGCCCCTTACCCTTGACCCAGGCGCAGCCTCTCCAACTGAATATCCAAACAATCTCACGGCTGCGGAGTACCATGAGTTGTTAGCTGGTAGCGCCATTCATCCGGCGTTGATTAAGCGCAACTTTTTCCATGTAGAGGGAGAATCAGTTTATGATTTTCTGTTCATATCTGATAAAATCCCACGCAAGAATGCAGGGCGAGTCACCGATGGATACTTAAAGCTGTATCAGCATTTGCTGTTGGGTGGGACGTGGATTCAGTCACTTGACCCATTCAAAAACTGGCAACCGATGGAGTGGGGGCGGATTAAGCCGAACTTCCCCCGTATTGATTGGCAAAAAGGGAAACCCGTCAAATACGAGTCGCCACCCAAAACTCCCAACCGTGTTACCTACTTTGATGTGGCTAACTCTATCTGGGACAGAGTTGCAAAGCGTTATTTAATTAAGCGCTATCATTCACTTTTAGCGCTGCGCCTGTTGGATAAACTCAATCCGCTAATATTTTGGGAGTGGATAAAGCAACACCCAGAGATTCCAATTATCTTATGCGAAGGCGAAAAAAAGGCTGCTTGCTTGCTTTCGTTGGGGTTTGTAGCGATCGCACTCCCTGGAATTTGGAACGGGCGCGTGGGCAAACAAGATTTTGATGAACGGTTGCATCCTGACTTAGTACCAATGGCTCAGGCGGGACGCAAGTTCATAATTCTTTTTGACCACGAAACTAAAGCTAAAACCAGATGGTCGGTGTTTCAAGCCACTGTTCGGACTGCAAAAGCAATCTTAGCTGCTGGTTGCTTATGTGAAGTTGCATTACTGCCGGGGCCAGAAAAAGGCGTTGATGATTTTGTTGTGGCGCGGGGCGAAGATGCTAACGCTTTGCTGACCGCAATCATCGATGATGCTAAATCACTTGCTGATTACAAGCGCTCGTATCGGGCTAAAAAATGGGGGTTAAGCAAGTACCAGCCGGATGTCACTGTTAATGTATTGTATCTCTCTGAGGCTTTGTGTATTCCTGAACTTGAAGAAAAATGCTTGAGAGTGCCTGAGCTTTATGATCTTGAAAAGGAACAACTTTTCACGCCATCTATTAAAGGACATCAAAGAAACAAGGAGTCTACGGATTCTGGCGGAGTTGATTCAGACAAATCGAAGAAATCCCCTACCTTCAATTTCCCAAAATCAGGACTAGTCGTACTCTGGAGCGACATGGGCACTGGTAAAACTGAACTCATGCGCTGGTGGCGTGACCAAAATCCTAATGCCAGATTTCTCAACAATGGGCATCGCGTAAATTTGCTGAAAAATCTTGCCGAACGTTTGCGGACGGCGATGTATTCAGACTTGGGTTACACAGGTTTAGCCCAGGCTCAAGCCCTTAGTATTACTATTGACAGCCTGCATAAGCTGAATACTCAGTCTCTCACCTACGGCTGCATATTTATAGATGAAGCCTGCCAATACCTCACTCACCTACTACACAGTAATACTTGCAAACAGCACCGTGCCGCCATTTTGGAGGTACTGGAATATATAGTATACAATGCGCCACTGGTCGTCATCGCTGATGCACACATGGACGATTTAACGGTAAACTTCTTTCTTGCAATGCGACCAAAAGGTGAAGTCCCGTACATCATTAAAAACGAGTGGCGAAACGGTTCACGCACAATTTATTGGTACGAGGGGGATAATGAGAGCGCCATAGTCGCCCAAATCTCGGCAGCGCTGATGCTTGGTGAGAAAGTCATGGTTGCAAGTGACAGTAAGCGTTTCATCAAAAAACTCGACAAATCCTTTACTATCAAGTACGAAGAATCTAGTAGTTCGCCAAGTTCACTTGGCTCTTTAAAGGGTAAAGGGGAAGGGGTAAAGGAAGAATTAACAGATTCCTCCTCCCTTTCCCCCTTACCCCTTACCCCTTACCCAGCCCGTAGGGCTTCATTGCGTATCTGGTCGGTTCACTCTGACAATTCTGGCAGTGATGAGAATGTCGCTTTCATCAAAGATATCACCAACGCCGTCAAAAACTTTGATGCCTTGTTCACCTCTCCCAGTCTCGGTACTGGTGTCGATATTTCTGAGTATCATTTTGACTTAGTATTTGGTGTCTTTCACGGCGTTTCCCAAACTGCTACTGAATGCGCCCAACAGCTTTACCGTTATCGTCCAAAAGTCCCGTTTCATATTTGGGTGGCCCCGCGTCCTCCCTTTGGTTACAAGGATACAAACGCATCCAAGATTAAAGAGCGCTTGCTCCAAACCAATGAAATGACCGCTTTTCTGTTGCGGATTGACAGAGAAACGGGTAAGCGGGGCGCAGAGAAAGATTGGGCGCTTGAGGCTTACTGCCAAATTATGGCTAACCGCCACTATTCTCTCAATAATCTGCGTGATGACTTGCGTGAGCTTCTCACCGAAATGGGCAATACATTTATATATGTGGGCAGTGATTCAGATCCTCAATCTCTTGAAAGTCTTAAAGCAGCAGCACAAGCTTTGGATAGTGCCCACAATTCGGCTGTTGCCAAGGCTAAGAATATTACTTTGAGTGAGTACCGCGCCCGTCAGAGCAAAGATTACCTTGACCCTAATGAAATTTTTGAATGTGAAAAGTTTCGCATTTCTGATTCTTACGGCATCGAAGTAACCGAATCACTCGTAGAAATGGATAAAGGTGGTCGATTAATTAGAGCCTTAGCTGGACTTGAGGCCATTTTAGCCCCACCCGAAGAATCGTTTACTGACCCCAAAACCGGGCAAAGTTATCCTACACCACCAACAATTGTCACCCAAAAAGACCGCACCGAGCGCGACAATCTACCTTTGTGCATCGACTGGGGCAATTACTCGGCACGGTGGCTGGCTAGATTTAACCTGGGACTGCATCAGATTCTCACTTCTTTAATGAAGGGTGATGAAGTTACTGCCGACGATTCCACCTTACTCAAGATGACGGAGATCGCTATACATTGTGCTGCTCACGTCAAAGCAATTCTTGGGTTTACTATTCCCCTAGACTGTAAACCTATTTGGTTGCTGGCAACTTTAGTAGAGCAGCTGGGGCTAAAGTTGACTTTCCGCAAGCAAGGTAAACGGGGGCAACAGGTGAAACTTTTTTCTTTATCTAAAGAGGAATTAGAATTTGCAATGCATGTAATTGCTCATCGCGTGGAAAAGCGTAATCAAAAAGAAAATCGAACCTATTATGCCCCCAAAACCCCTGCTGTGTATAGTGTAAGCCCTAATCAGCAGCCCGTATCCACACCCCCCCCTAATGCTATAGGGAACTCCCATTGCCAAGGGGAGGATACTACCGAATTTGAGTCGCCTCCGACCGATCGCATTACACTACTCCACTGCGTAGAAATACTTCGCTCTGGTATTTCTCGTGGAGTGGACGCAATTAAAGGCATTCTCAAACGATGGCAGAGTGATTTGCGCTGGGAGACGGTGCTGGAACTAGAGGCGATCGCCGCGAGTGAACTGCGGCTTGTCGAGGATCAAGTCCCGGAATTTTACGCCTTACTGAATGAAGATGTATTGCCTGTGGAAGGATAAAGTCGGCGATGTCGAAGGCGGGCAAAGCCTTGACTCAGCTACGTAAATAAAGAGCAATCTGTGCCTCATTTTTATCATTGGCTATGGCTTGAGGTGTTGGCGATAAAATTGTCAATGGCTTTTTGGGAAAAATCACTTTAAGCTTTATTAGTGAATGCTCCTGTCTAGATCAACTAAAAGGTATTTCCTGATCTATCACTCCGTTGATAACTTCGTGTTATCCGCATTTTGCATGTCTTGATTGTTGCTGCTCATTGATGGCGGTGATAGCATCGATAACGCCGCGATCGCACCCCGGACTTGGGATGGTTCCACCTCCAGATAATTTTGCAGTTGCTCCAAATTGCGATGTCCACTGATTTCTTGAATAACTCGCAATGGAATTCCGGCATTGCTCATGAAAGTAAGTGCAGTTCTGCGGCAACTGTGTGTGCTTGCTCCTTCGATGTCCGCACGTTCGCAAGCTTGTCGGAAGATTAGGCTTGCATATTCTGAGTGCAAGTGACCGCGCCCCCATCGACCAGGAAACAAAAAACCGTCACGGGAGTTTGTCGGTTTGTAAGTAGCTAGGAAGCACCTTAGTTCTGACAAAATCGGAATGCTGCGGGTAGCTAACTTTCCCTTTGTATTCCCTTTACGGATGATCAGCTCTGCTCTGATCCGTCCCTTGCTGTTATAAACATCTTTAATTTTTAGGGTAACTGCTTCATTGACGCGGCAACCCGTGTACAGCATCACGCCTATTAGGGTTCTGTCTCGCTCTGTGGTTAACCCCAAAGTAAACAGACGCTGGATTTCTTCTGCCGACAAAACCTTTGCCTTCCCGTGACGGTCAATTTTCACAGCCCCGAACCCCCGATAGTTAATCATCCTATCAGCGATCTGAACAAAACAGTTTTAAGTGAAGGAGTGCTGAGTAACCGTAAGAAAAATCTTAGGGGATTGAAGCAAGGATGAATGCATTATTTCTCGTCCAATAATCTCGAAATAAATATTTATTTCCAGGGCTTAAAAGCAGGGGCAACTTTTAGAGACACTACGCGTAGCAAGATCCCCGTAGGGGTACAGACTGACTGTACGGAATGCAATTATTGCTTTCTTACTCAGCAATATAACTAGGTACTCAGCACTGTTTCGATGAGCAAAAATTAGATAAGGCAATCCTGCAAGTGTTTAAGCCTGAGATAATTTTTGATCGCTAATGGTAGCCGTTGGCAGTAGCATCTCTTCAAAAAAGCGATCGCCTCCGGCGGGCGAGTACGCCATCGCTTGAGGAATGCGCTGAGGCATTTGGCGATGATACTATCAAGGTAATTCATCATGATGAATTACACGATTTAATAAGCGTGGCCAGTCCCAGTTTACCTAGATGACACGTGAACATGAGCAATACAGGGCGTAAAAAAAAGCTGGCATCTTTCAACTGTGACCAAAGAATTTGGGAGCAGTTTATCGCCCGTTGTAAGTCAAAAGGGACGACCGCAACAGCCACGCTGCTCGAATTTATCGATCTCTATTTAGGCGATTCCCAAGATAAGGTTGATACAACAGGTGGTAACGATTTAGACGAACGCCTAGACTCAAAGATTAAGGCAAGTGTAGAGGAGTACTTAGTTAAAAGTAATAAAAATCACAGTAGTCCGACTAATGAAACGATAAGAGCTATTTGCGAAAGACTTGATAAGCTCGAGTCAGAGTTTTCAAATGAATCTAATAGCAACCAAACCACAGCAATTGATAATCTCGCCAATTTAGAACAAAAAGTGGAGGGGTTGACAGCCCGAATGACACAGTTGGCTGAGGCGATCATTAAAATACAAGACTATCTCAACAACCAACAAAAGCGGGGACAAAAATCGTACTACAATAATTCATCCTTCAAAGCGCATACTCCTAGAATGCAACCGTTAACTGAAGAAGGTTTGGCTTCAAGACTTGGTGTAAGTGAGGAAACTGTACGTAAGGAGCGAATGAAACTCCCCCCACCGCTTTTTGTAGCATGGTGTAAGGGCAAAGATAGAGCGGGATTAGGGTGGGAATTTAACGAAAATACGGGATTTTATCAGCCAGCAAGTTAGTATTTTGATTAATTTAAACTTGTAGTGGCGAATGTGCGCTCTGCTGTTGCTGTTGCCAATTTTCATTTTTTAAAATGTGATTATTTCACAACCTTCAAGCAATTCGTCATAAACAGTTAGTTGTTGTGTTTTTAAGTGATTTGGTAGTGAATCATCATCAAAGGTCAAAGTAACAATATGAGTATTTTTGAGGCTAAGAGATGATTTGCTGATATCGGTTATTGCCGCACTCATACCGCTTCTCTTTACCGATTAGATACTTCACCGATTGCCCGATCTTTAACTCTGCTGCCGGAATACCCATAGATGTTAAAAGTGTAAGTTAAGCAGTAGTCTGGTTGGATGCTCCCGGCTTAAGCGCCCACGCCCAGGCGATGGCGTAACCGCCCACTGTAGGTGATCGCTGTTTGTAAGTTGGACAGTGAGTTGACCTGCGCTTTGTTTGCCTGTATCGACACAATGCATTCATCTGATTAAGCAACAAGAGTGATTCCCACAGATGCAAATATATAACAAGCGAACAAAAAACCCCAACCTCAGCAAAAGGTTTGGGGAATAAATTTTTTAATATAGTTACATCTTCATCATGGCACAACTTCATATTCTTTCAACTACTGTTCAGGCAGAGGTGGATTGGTGAACAAACTACCTCGCAAAAGCAAAAAAGCCACCATCTCTGCATCCAACGACGGCACACTACTAGATAACCAAGACCTTGAAGAAAACCCAGCTACAGCCACAATTACCGTGACATCTGTCGAAGTGCGGGAGTTGACTAAGGATGAACAAAGCGATCGCTTACACCTGGAACGACAAGTAGAAAAAGCATTTTACCTTGCAGGGAAGGCGTTGGTGGAATTACGAGACAGAAAGCTTTATCGTAGCACGCACAAAACCTTTGAGGACTACTGTCGAGAGCGTTTTGGTTTTGAGCGTCGTTATCCGTACAGGTTAATGGAAAGTACGGTAGTCGTAGATAATCTCATGAAAATGTGTCCTAATAGGACACAAAATGATTCAGGAGCGGACACATCTACCCCAGACTCTAGTGAAGGACAAGTTTTACCAATCAACGAATATCAGCTACGACCTTTGATTCCGTTAGAGCCGGAAGTTCAAATAGAAGCGTGGAAGCAGGCAGTGGAGCAGGCGGGTGGTAAAGTCCCAAGTGGTAGAATTGTCAAAGATGTTGTGCAACGCATTATTGAGAGAACGAAAATACCAAACACCTACCAAATTGGCGAAGTGTGCCAAATCGTTGCTCTTGACAACCCGGAACTCAGGGGTAAGGGTGGGTGTTGGGGCATCGTTAGTCATGTCGGCGAATTCAGCTGTACTGTAAGAACTTGGGATGGCGAGTACACGGTGTCTTTACAACACTTGAAGCCCTTCAACTACTTACCTGCTGAGTGTGAGCAGATGCGACAGGTTTGCGATCGCATTGAGCGAATATATTCCGACTTGCTGGAGGAGACAGTCAAAAATCTGTTGCAGTCGTTGGGGAAACTGAATCGACCTTATCTAACGGCTGTGGAAGAGAAGCTGTTGGGTTTGATTGAGCGTGAATATGGTGTTACAGACTGAAGTACTATGTTCAACGCCCTACGGCATCAAAGGTTTGGGCAGGCATGTAGACCTACCAGGTATAAAATCCGAGTTTGTTAGGTACTCTATAAAATCTTCCTGTGCGATGCCCTCGTGACAGTTCATTCTGTGCCTTGACTTTTACCTGTTTAAAATCAGCCGCATCAAGTTTTCCATAAATTCCATTGATAATTTCATCAATATGGAAAGGCTTGGGAGCATTCTCTTATAAAAAAGCAGATAGTGCATCAATTAAAAACGTACTCTTCTACAAGAGGTGCGTAGTAATCTCGCAATGCTAATAATGACTCGATTGCTTTTTGGGGAGGTGATAAAGGAAAGGAGCTATTCATCAAGTTTGGAATTAACTATACCTTGCGACACTCGTATAGTTATAAAACGACATCGAGTGAATTGGAAAAGAATTGACAATTTTACACCTATTGTAAAGTATTTGAGCCAGGAATACGGTGTAGAATTACCTGCACGGAATGGCACGCTTACTCTTTGCAAACCCCTAATATTACTGGATGAAAGGGTATAGGGTTGCAGGTATTGGGGTGTAGGGAATGAAGAAGATGTTGAATTGACGCAACTAAAATTCAATTTTCTTAAACACACGAAGCTGCAACCCTACCCCCAACAAGATAGCCCAGACGAGGTTTCACGTTTTCTTCGTGCCATTCGGACTTGACCCCAATATTAGTTAAACTGAAAGAGAGTTCCTAATTAGCTTTCTTCCACTCATCAAATGATTGACAAGCTTTGCCTGTAGGAATTAGTCCATTGGAGGATACACCAAAATTTGTAAGAGTTGCATTTTCTATTTGTGCATTTGCGACAGCATCTCGCAATATATTCTCTTTTTCCTGTTTTGGCACGATTTCTATTTTCGCATCTTTAGGTTGAGGATTACTGCCTTTCTTTAGTGGAAATTCTCTGACAACATATAATTGCTCTTGTTTAGCAGTACCTGATGCAAGACATCCCCTAGATTTGACAAAAAGAGTTGAGTCCGATGAAATATCAGCAAAGAAGCTAGGCTTAGTGATAAACTTTATTTCTCCAGCAGGGCCCCATACATAAATGGGTGTTTGGAAACCTTGAGTAGGAATATCTTTAGTTTCATCACAGCCCAAATTTATTTTTCTATTTAAATCTACGCCAGCATTCCCACAAACTTTCCAAGTTACTTCGTATAAATCAGGCGTACTCTCGACAAACTGTTTGAACTTTTGCTCTCGCTCTGCTTCTACTGCTTTTTGAGTATAAGCAGCTTTTTGTTCTGGTGATTGGCATGAAGACGCTCCAAAACTTAACAGTAAAACAAGTACATAAATCTGGTTTTTGTTAAGATTGAATCTCATAAAAACACCCAATACGGCATAATTTTTCGTCACTATTTTAGCAGTTAACTAAGGTTGAAAATCAATTTTATAAAATATATTTACTTGATTAAGGGATGGATATAGAAAATGGAAATAAGAAAAAA
>NNBV01002871.1_pt1 | contig 14018 bp, 8 predicted proteins | sample 1173771 | NCBI WGS metagenome assembly NNBV01 (sample SAMN07173938, study PRJNA388173) | plant metagenome | isolation source: symbiotic tissue sample KVS11 | place: Norway: Troms, Kvaloya island
ATAATACTATTTTGACTAGCTTGTCACGATTTTAATTAATTAACCTACCAATATAGTTCCAGATGAAGGTCATTCCCTTCAATGTGCCCAAAATCAGCAGAGAAGCATTCCGTTTGCAGGTGGACAAAGTTCCTTATCTGTATGATAAGCTGCATCAGCACCCGGAAACGCAGATCATGCTGATTGAAAAAGGAGAAGGCACATTGATTGCCGGAGATTATGTGGGACGTTTCTCGGAAGGTGATCTTTTTCTGATTGGTGGGAATCAACCGCATGTATTCCGAAACGATGCCTCTTATTATAAATCAAAAAGTAAAGTAAAGGCAAAAGCGATCTCTTTGTATTTTGATGAAAAGTATGCTGGCGAAAGCTTCTGGCTTCTGGATGAATTGCAAACTGCACATCAGTTCTTATTAAACTCAGGGCTGGGTTACCGCATTGAAGGGTCCGCAAGAGAAAACATCACTCGGGTTATTCACGAATTAATTCAGACGAAAGGAATTGAAAAACTGATCCTGTTTTTTCAATTGCTTAAACTGCTCAGCGAATCAAAAACACTGGTACCACTTTCTGTTGCTCCTGCTCAAAGTAATTTCAGTATGGGCGAAGGCAAGCGCATGAATGACATCTTGCAGTTTACGTTCAGCAAAAGCCACCGCAAGATAAAAATTGAAGAGGTGGCCGAAGTGGCACATCTTTCACCGGAAGCTTTCTGCCGCTATTTCAAAACCCGGACACAGAAGACCTACACCAATTTTTTGAACGAAATACGCATCAGCAACGCATGTAAAATGCTGATTGAGAAAGAGAAGAACATACAGGAGATCGGCTATGAAGTAGGCTTCAGCAATCTTTCGCACTTTAACCGTACCTTTAAGAAAGTAACCGGAAAAACCCCTAAGGGCTATTTGCCGTAACATCACCATATTTATCCAAGACCGAACCACGACCACATGGCCGACAATCAAAAGCAGCTCGATGAGCTGAATAAAAAGATTCACCTGATCGAACTGAGGCAGGAGCAGATCAACGCTGATCTCGTACAGATCAAAAAAGAAATCAGCACCATCAGTTCTACTTCTGATATAACAGAAAAAGTTGTTACTACTCCTGTGTTACCAACACTGCCGAATGTGCCTACCCTTCCGCCGGTAAAAGAGAAGCCAGTTGAAGTCATTAAAAGGCCGGTGGTTGAACACGCCTTTCCTGTTATTCCTAAGATTCCCAGGGAACCCAAAAAGAAAAAAGAAAAAACTCCTCTCGAAGAATTCATCGGAACTAATCTGCTTAATAAGATTGGTATTGCCGTCCTGGTTCTCGGTATTGGTATCGGAGCAAAATATGCGATTGATCATGACCTGATCAGTCCTCTTACGCGAATTGTGCTTGGCTATCTGTGTGGCATCGTGTTGATTGGAATTGGCATGCGCATGAAAGCAAAATACGAAAGCTTCAGTGCAGTGTTACTCAGCGGTGGTATGGCCGTGCTTTACTTCATCACGTTTGCTGCTTACGATTTGTACCAGCTTATTCCACAGATGATGGCCTTTGCACTGATGGTCGTCTTCACGGCATTTACTGTATTCGCTGCAGTACAATACAATCTGCAGGTGATTGCAATCATTGCCTTGGTGGGTGCGTATGGCGTACCTTTTCTATTGAGCAATGGTTCCGGTAAAGTAGGTGTGCTGTTTGCCTACATGAGTATTATCAATGTGGGTATCCTGACGTTGAGTTTTAAGAAAACATGGAAGGCGCTTTACTATTCTGCTTTTGCATTAACATGGCTTATTTATTCCGCCTGGGCTATGGATCAATATCAGGCCGACGACCATTTATGGATCAGCCTTATTTTTTCCAGCATCTTCTTCATTACTTTTTATATCACCTTACTTTCGTATAAACTGTTGCAGGGCGAACCGCTTAGTCGCTGGGACATCATTTTATTAACAGCCAACTCCTTCATCTATTATGGCTTCGGTTATTTTGTGATTGATGAACACCAGAGTGGTGAAGTATTCCTGGGTGTGTTTACATTATTCAACGCCATCCTTCATTTCCTTGCCTGCTATGCCATTTACAAAAAGCAGGACGCTACGCGCGACACCTTCTATTTTGTTGCCGGACTGGTATTGGTCTTCCTTACACTCGCCGTACCTGTTCAGCTGGATGGCAACTGGGTAACGCTTATCTGGGCTGCGGAAGCTGTGCTTCTTTTCTGGATTGGCCGCACCAAGCACTTCCCGGTTTACGAACGACTCTCTTACGTATTGATAGTACTTGCTTTTGGAAGCCTGGTGCAGGACTGGGATGATTTCTACGGTCAATATTATAAAGGAAAGAAAGAACTTTACGTTACCTTCTTCCTTAATATTCAATTCCTTTCTTCTATCCTGGTTTGTGTTGCACTGGGTGCAATATTCAAAATCAGTCGTGATCATGAAGCTCCATCATCAGGAACCAAAATCAATTCCATTTTCAAATGGGCTATCCCTTCATTATTCGTCATTGCGCTCTATCTTTCCTTCTATCATGAGATTGAAAATTTCTGGTCACAGAAATATGTCGATTCGGAAATGACAGGTACGCGCGATGATTATGAATACACTTTCTTTGACAATGATCTGCAACGTCTGCAAACCATCTGGTTAATGATCTATTCGTCTGTATTCATCACCCTGCTTGCTTTTGTTAATCACCGGTTTGTAAAAAACAAGGTGGCTTCTTATATCATCACTGGTTTTGCCGCACTGCTATTATTGAATTTTGTTAGTCTTGGGTTAACAGAGCTCGGCTATCTTCGCGATAGCTACCTCACACAGGAAGATGCGAAATATTATTTCAGAACCTCCGGTAATATCCTCATCCGCTATGTAGCAATACTCTTCATGCTGCCTTTGCTGGCCGTTGTATACAAAAACATGCAGTCGGATGAAATCAATGACGTGGTCAAAAAAATGGAACGGGCTTTCTTCCACGTCATCATTCTTTCGCTACTGAGTAGTGAGCTGATCAATATCCTTGATATGTCAGGAATCAATGACAGCGACAAACTTGCTCTGTCTATTCTCTGGGGAGCCTACGCATTGGTGCTGATTGTTTATGGCTTAATCAAAAACATTAAGTTTATCCGCATCGCAGCCATTGCGCTGTTTGGTATTACGTTATTAAAACTATTCTTCTACGACCTGTCATCCATGACCACCATTGCGAAAACAATTGTCATGATGGTACTTGGTGTACTGTTATTGGTGGCCTCTTTCCTTTACAACAAATTCAAAAGAGCTGACGCTCAAAAATCAGAAGACGAAAACAATGACTCCGATGAAGGTAATTAAATCGAATATGAAAAAGAGTTTAACGATCTGCTTCATTTTCATTCAGGTATATATGGCGTTGGCGCAGGCTTCATTCCATTACAAAAGAAAGCTGGCCCCGGTAGAAAAAGAAGGCTGGTACTCCGTGGTTCTTCCTGCTGATCTGTTTCAACATCTTACTAATTCTTATTCGGATGTCCGGATGCTGCAGGTCAATGAAAAAGACTCTGTCGAAATCCCTTATTTACTTCGGATAAAGAACGATGAGATCAGTGAAGGATTTATTGATCTGGAAGTATTAAATAAAAGCAAGAAAGACGGAAAGCTTTATCTCACCTTCAAACTTAATAAAGGTCAGGAAGTAAATTATCTGGATCTGAAGTTTGAAGAAGAAAACTATAACGGATATGTGAAACTGGAAGGAAGTAATGATCAGAAAGAATGGTTCGAACTGGTAAATCATCAACGCATTCTTGCCATCAAAAACAACACCGTCGATTTCAAATTTGCTACACTCAATTTCCCTTTAACTGACTATCGTTTTCTTCGTGCCGCTATTTCCAATGATAAACCATTGACTTTTGAAGGTGCATCGTTCCGAACCAAAACAGTGAAGTCCGGATCATTTAACATCATCACTCCCAGGCTTACCACCGCGCAACATAAAAAGGAAAAGCAGACTACAGTAGAAATGAGCTTTGCTGACTACCAACCTGTAAGCAAAGTCTCGATCAGGATCAACTCACAAGGAGATTACTATCGCTCCTTCTCATTGGAAACACTTCGTGATAGTGCACAAGCTCCTAATCAAACATGGACCTACTACTATGAGCCATTAGCCCACGGATACCTTACGTCCATTGAGCCGAATGATTTTCAGTTTGATGTAATCAATGCAAAGAAACTCCGACTCACCATTTTCAATGAAGACAACGCTCCGTTGAACATCGAATCAATCAGCCTGTCAGGTCCGCACATTGAATTGGTTTCGCAGATCAAACCTGGAAACAATTACCTGTTCTATGGTGATGAAACACTACCGCTACCCGAATACGACCTGGTACACTTCACCGATCAGATACCACAGGAATTGAACACCCTTGCAGTAGAGACCGAAGAAAAACTGATCGCGGACAAAGAAAAAGGATCACCTCTCATGGAAAGTAAGCTTTGGCTTTGGGGCGCGATGATCGTAATCATTGGCTTACTCGGCTTTGCCACATTGAAGATGATGGCGAAGAAGTAGAGTCAATCCTTCCGGTTACGAAAATCTTTATGATAGGGATGCTGGATACCAGATACTGGAGGTTGTGATTCTGAAGTCCAGAATCACAACCTCCAGTATCCCGATTAGTCTTTGAGCATCGGAACTCTCATAGCGCAGAAAGATCCCTCCTTCGTTGTTCATCTTATTCTGCTTACCGAAATATGATAAAATAGGCTTGTAATGAACTTGCACTCACTTTGATACGATTTTGAACAGGCGTTTTCAAACTGTTTAAGGAGATTTGGCCGTTCTACTCCAAAAAACAAAATATGAAAACGTGCCTCCTCATTACGCTTCTGGGTCTGATCGTTCATTGCGGCTTCAGTCAATCCACTGACCTTCAAAAGCTGCTTAAAGAGAACAAATACATCACTGCTTACGGAAAAATATTCCCGTTAACGGACAGTGAAAAAAGAGGTGTTTCTATGACCGGTATCGCCTGGATCAGAGACAAAACATTTTCCAAAGGAATCATAGAAGTAGATCTGCGAGGTAAGGACGTTTTCCAGGAAAGTTTTCTCGGCATTGCTTTTCACGGAGTGGACAGTATAACTTATGATCTCATTTATTTTCGGCCATTCAACTTTCGGGCTGAAGATCCTGTGCGGAAAATTCATGCGGTGCAATATGTAAGTCAGCCTGAATGGACGTGGAAAAGACTGCGCGATGAAAGAAATGGAATGTATGAAAAAGCCGTTGACCCTCCCCCGGTTGCTACGGATTGGTTTCACGCACGGATCGAAGTAGGAGAAACAGAAATAAAAGTATTTGTTAATCACGCAACGACTCCTTCTTTGGTAGTTGAAAAATTAAACTCTCGAAAAGAAGGAATGATCGGGTTATGGAATGACGGACAAAAGGGTGACTTCGCTAACCTGGTCATCCGTTAACATGCATCCGGAAAGCACAACACCTGTCTGATATCGGACGAGTTCTTTGCGAGCCGCATTCATTTTTGAAGAAAAAACCAAGTTGATCTGATATGGCAAGCTATTTGATCAGCAAAAATGGAAGTAATACCCTTTGATTAATGAAACGAGTTTACCTGGGAGAGTTTGAAGAAATTGTTTTGCTGTTAGTTGCCTCATTAAAAGGTGAAGCTTACGGTGTCAACATCACACACGAGATCATCGAACAAACAGAAAGAGAAGTGCGGCTCAACCAGGTGCACGCTTCGCTGCAGCGACTGGAGGAAAAAGGAATGATCGTTTCAAAGATGAGTGAGCCCATTGCCGAACGTGGCGGAAGGCGCAAGCGACTATTTAAAATCACTGCCTACGGAAAACAGACTTTACAGGACATCAAAGATATACGCTCTCACCTGTGGAGTTTAATTCCCTCGTCTATCTAATCCTACAGAGCGATGAATGACAACAAACTACTTCCTCCGCGTTGGGCCAACCGATTACTTCATTGGTATTGTGCTCCTCACCTGTTGGAAGAAATCGAGGGAGACCTGAAGGAAGAATTTGATTATCAGGTAAAGCATCAGGGATTTCGCAAAGCAAAATGGGATTACATACGAAGTGTGATCGGGTTCATCAAACCATTTGCCCTTAAAAGAAAAACATCCAACCATTTTAATCCATTGTCTATGAATATGCTGAAACACTATTTTGTTATTGCATTGCGTAATGTTATTCGTCATAAAGCATTCGCTGGAATTAATGTCATCGGCCTTACGTTGGGAATGACCTGCTGCCTGTTTATTTTCCTGTGGATACAAGACGAGCATAAGGTCGATAACTTTCATGCTAACGGTGATCGCCTCTTTAGTATGTATCAAACTATTCGCACTAAGGATAAAATAGATGGAGCCTATACTACACCAGTTTTGTATGATAGCCTTGGTCGGAGTATTCCTATTGCTGATATCAAACAAGTAGCTCCTGAAGTAAACGGTATCTGCTTCTATGCAACCGGTTATGAACTTCCCTGGGGGCACCCTGAAACATTACAGGTAGGAGAAAAAATACATAAGTTCAATGGTGCCCGCGCGAGTGAAGAGTTTTTTACAATGTTCAGCTACCCGGTCATTGCCGGTGACGCAAAGACTGCCCTAAAAGACATTAGTGGAATGGCTATTTCACGTAAGCTGGCAGAAATGTATTTCAATGCTCCTGAAGATGCGATTGGAAAAAATATGCGTTATGAAAATCAATTTGATTTTGTAGTCAACGCTGTATTTGAAAATGTATCAGAGGAAAGCACATTGCAGTTTGACTTTCTACTTAATTGGCAAGCGCAGATGACACGTCTGGCATGGTCATCACCTATTTCACTGACAACGCTTCAATTGTCAAAAGCAGCCGATGTAAAAAGTGTAGAAACCAAAATGAATCGCTTATTACAATCCCGGATTGACAAAAATGCTCCCTTCAAAATCGAACTCGGACTTCAACCTTATCGTGATCGGTATCTGATGGCCAATTTTGCTAATGGCAAACCACATGGAGGGCGTATTGAATACATCAACATTTTCATGGGAGTTGCCTTGTTTATTTTAATCATCGCATGCATCAATTTTATGAATTTGTCTACTGCACGCTCTATTAAGAGAGCCAAAGAAGTAGGCGTGAGAAAAGTAGTCGGCTCTTCACGACTTAGTTTGATGGGACAATTCTTTGGTGAATCAATCGTATTGGCTATGCTGGCACTTGCATTATCTATTGTACTTGTTTTAATACTGCTGCCTGCATTCAATCTGTTTACCGGCAAACATATTTCTATCCTGTTTACTTCTTATAACACATGGATCATCATGGTTGCTCTTCTCTTGTTTACCGGATTGGTTGCTGGAAGTTATCCTGCGTTATTTCTGTCCGGTCTCAAACCAGCAGGAATATTGAAGGGAACCCTGCGCTTTACGAATGCTTCCATTTGGTTCAGAAAAGGACTGGCTACTTTCCAATTCGTGATATCTATTGCATTGCTGATTGGCACCATTGTGATGACACAACAAACTCATTTCATTCAAAATACTAATATTGGTTACGATCGGGAGAATATGATTTATGTGAGTATAGAAGGTGAATTGGCCAAGCAACAAGGTTATAATCGTTTCAAAGAACAAGCTTCAAAACTTCCAGGCATTGTCATGATTGATCGCGCCAGTGAAGCACCTCACGCCATGACTTTTGTTGTTGATGTTACCGAAGATGGAAAATCAGAAACGGCAGACGATAGTGATGCCATCAAATGGGAAGGAAAAGAAAAAGGTTCTTCGGTTGGATTTAAACCAATGTCTGTAGGTTTCGATTTTATCCCTATCATGAAATTGAAGATCGCTCAGGGAAGGGGATTCTCACCTGACTTTGCTACCGATTCTTCAGATGCGTTTATGGTAAATGAAGAAGCGGTAAAACAAATGGGAATGCAAGATCCTATCGGAAAATGGGTGTCTGCATGGAATAAGAGAGGACACATCATCGGAATCTTAAAAGATTATAACACCCATTCATTGCATGAACCCATCAAGCCACTTATTGTAGATGTAAAAGAGTATGAAAACTTTGGCGTAATTATCATACGCACTGAGCCAGGTAAAGCAAAAGAAGTGTTAGTTAGTTTAGAAAAAGTTTACAAAGAGATTAACCCAATGTTTGCTTTTGCCTTCCAGTTTCTTGATCAGGAGTATAATAAGCTTTATCGCAATGAACAGGTAATAACAAAACTATCAAATGCTTTTGCTGTTCTCGCGATTATTATCTCTTGCCTTGGATTGTTGGGCTTAGTGATGTTCTCCGCAGAGCAACGCACCCGGGAATTCGGTATCCGAAAAGTATTAGGTGCTTCTGTATCCAATATTATAAACCTCCTTTCGCAGGACTTCATTAAACTAGTGGCCATTTCCTTTTGCATTGCGGCTCCGTTAGCAGGCTACTTCATGTACCAATGGCTTCAGGGTTTTGCCTACCAGATTAAATTATCGTGGTGGATATTTGCGCTATCTGGCGGAATGGCACTTTTAATAGCATTATTGACAATCTGTTTTCAGGCGATACAATCCGCTACTGCTAACCCTGTGAAGGCATTGAAAACAGAATAAAGATTTGAGTTGTTAATGAACCCACTGGTCACTTATATAAAAAATCATTAGCAATAGAGAGAAGCTATGGACCCATTTACTTTATAAAGTTCATCCTTTGTTGCGCGCTGTAAAGACAGCATTTTATAGATAGGGTGTAGTCGCGCAAAAAGAAAATCACAGCCATCAAAAACGCCCAGCGTTTTTGATGGCTGTGATTTAAAGAGCTTCTGTTTTTATCATGATCGCTGGCGATCATGATAAAAACAGAAGTAAAACCGCGGCCTGCTCATTCAATCTGGTGTGGCATTAAGACTCCCGCGGACAATCGATAAATCTTATTTGAAGTGCAAAAATAACTCAGGATACAGGTAAGAAATCAATACTACCGTCTATCGTTTTTAAAGTGGCACAATTTAGCTCTGAAGAATTATTGTTTCAATAAGTTGTCATAAAATTCAAAAATCGAAATGATAAAGATCTATTAACGATTCTGAGTTCATATCAACCTCGCTTCAATTCAATAACCGTCAACTCGGGAGGCATGCCCATTCTTCCGGGATAACCTAAGCAGCCAAAGCCACGATTGACGTAGAGGTATTGATTGCCCTCTTTGTACAGATCGGCCCATTGCTTGAACCGATACTGAGACGGACTCCATTTGATATCTCCCACTTCAATACCACATTGACCACCATGGGTATGTCCTGAAAAAGTGACCTGTATTTCCGGATGCTTTGTTCTCACTTCAGCATCCCAATGTGTTGGATCGTGTGACAACAAAAGTTTTACCGGTATCTCTTCGGTGCCTTTCACGGCAACATCTATTTTGCCATAACGTTTGTCTCTTTTCAAACTCCAGTTTTCAACACCTATCACAGCAAGCGATTCATTATCCACTTTCAGAATACGATTTTCATTCAGCAATAAATGATAACCCATGTGCTGATGGGCAGTCATCATTTTTTGAAATTCCTCCTGCTTCGCCTGGTCGTTAGGCCACCAGTTATAGTCTCCGTAATCATGATTTCCAGTAACGGAGAAAACACCCAATGGTGCTTTCAATGCGGAGAGCAAACCTGCATACTCTTTCAGCTCACGCATAAAATAATTAACAAGATCTCCGGTAAAGAAAATGACATCCGGCTTCTCATTCAATAGCATATCAATACCTCCCCGCACTGCTGTTTTATTGAACAACGTTCCGGCATGAATATCTGAAATCTGACCGATGCGCAATCCATCAAACGCTTTGGGAAGATCGGGTAATGAAATGGTTCTTTTTAATACGCGGTAATCATGTGCTCCTGATAAAATGCCGATAGAGAATACACTGAACGGTACGGCTCCAGCTACCACCGCCGTCTTCATTAAAAATTCCGATCGCGACAGTTTGGATAAAGTCGTATCGACCGGTTGCTTCTCAGATTTTAACTTTGATCCTAACCATGTAAAAATCCTTCGGACATCATCTATAAAAATAACTGCAGCTGCGATGAGTTTCGATCCATAGATAACCAGTACGATTCCTACTATCCATTCCCGTACTGTTGAATAATGATTAAGAGGATCGGCAAGCCGGTACCAAATCATGGCAATGATCATGGATAGAGTAACCAATCCATGAACCGAGTAAACAGTGAGTTTAAGAATTTTATTCTTTTCGCTGAAAGAAGTCTGAAGTGCGCGAAAAATATAGCTATCGATTAAAAGCACCACGAGGCAACTGACAATCGCCATCTTCCATCGGTAGAGGGTGACAGGTTCAATAGCAAAAAGGAAGCTTCCGATGATCATGAGAAGCCAAGTAAGGCAAGAATCGATTCAAAGCAAAGTGGCTATAGAAAAAACTCCCTGATAAATGAACGCTATGCCCGCTTCAATTCAAATATGGTAATCTCAGGAGGCATGCCCACTCTTCCGGGGTAGCCGATATAACCAAAACCACGGTTGACATACAGCTGCTGATTGCCTTCTTTATAAAGTCCACCCCATTGTTTGTACACATACTGAACCGGGCTCCATTTGATGTTAGCTATCTCTACACCGAACTGAAAGCCATGGGTATGTCCTGAAAAGGTTACATCGATATCTTTATAGTCAGGTCTTACCTGCGCATCCCAGTGCGTGGGATCGTGTGATAGCAAAAGTTTCACAGCTGCTTCATCAGTTCCTTTATAGGCTTCACTTAATATACCGTGCTTCGAAAATTTGGTTCCCCAGTTTTCAATACCGATGATGGCGAGCTTATCTCCTCCTTGCGTCAGTATCCTGTTTTCGTTCATCAGAATATCATAGCCCATTTGCTTATTGGCATTTACTACATTCTGAAAGTTTCTTTGCTTATCGGCAGGCGAATTCCATTTCATGTAATCACCATAATCGTGATTACCTGTAACTGAGTAAACTCCTAATGGTGCTTTAAGTTTTTCAAAAATCGGCATGTATTCTTTCACTTCCGATGCTTCGTTGTTCACCAGGTCTCCTGTGAAGAAGATGATGTCTGTTTTTTCTTTCAACAACATTTCTACTCCGCCCTTCACCGCTGTTTTATTCCAGAAGCTACCCGAGTGAATATCACTGACCTGACCGATACGCAGCCCGTCAAACGATTTAGGAAGATTAGGAAGATTCAGCGTTACTCTGCGAATGCGATAATCGTGCGCTCCGGAAATCACGCCATACGCCATCGCGCCAAAAGGTAAAGCACTTGCAACTAAAGCGGTCTTCGACAAAAACTCCGATCGCGTAATCGCATCGCCAGGTAAACCTGTGCCTGACTTTGTTTGAAAAGACTGAATCACCCATCTCACTCCACGCTGTATATCATCGATGAAGAGAAAGAGAACAGCAAATAGTTTTGAGAAGTAAGTGGCAAACAAACCCGTGATTACCCAATTGCGAAAATTAGCGCTGTACTTGTAAGGATCATCAAATGCCCACCACAATAAAGCGGCAACACTTAATGCAGTTGGAACCCAGAAACCATAGCGCACAATACTTTTCCATGGAGAAGTCCACTCCTTGCTGACGTTGAGTACCGCCTGGAAAACGTAATAGTCTACAATCAGGAAGAGTATAGTGAAAAGCAATAAGGTCATCATCCGGTTTCGCATAAAAAGAAAAAGTCGTCTTACTTTAGATAAGACGACTTTCTCAGCATTTTATTTTAATTAAGAGCTACAGGGCTCTCATGTGTATCAGTAACTGGTTTTTTAAACCTTCTTGCTATACGCGCCTTGATCTTAGCAATCAGAAGATACAATACCGGCACAAGCACCAGGGTAAGAACTGTTCCGAATACCAATCCAAAAATCATCGTCCATGAAAGCGGGCCCCAGAAGGCAACGTTATCACCACCAAAGTAGATGTGTGGATTCAATTCAGTAAACATAGTCACGAAGTCAATGTTCAACCCAACTGCCAATGGAATCAAACCAGCTGTTGCAGCCATCGCAGTAAGTATAACCGGTGTCATCCGTGTCTTCGATGCTTCAATAACGGCTTCCTTCACTTCCATGCCTTGAGCGATCAGAATATCAGTAAACTCAACTAACAAGATACCATTACGAACAATGATACCTGCCAGTGCCAGCACTCCAACGCCTGTCATCACCACAGACACTTCCATTTTGAAAATAGCGAACCCAAGAAACACGCCCGTGAGACTGAAGAGAATTTCTATAAGGATGATAAAAGGTCTGCTTACAGAATTAAACTGTAATACGAGAATCATGAAAATAAGAAGTATAGCTAACCCAAATGCAGAAGCGAGGAAATTAGAGGTCTCCGCCAGGTCTTCCTGTTCGCCTGTCATCTTGAAAGAAACATCCTCCGGTTTAGGCATCTCGGTAAGGAGACCTTGGATTTCCTGAACAATCTCATTTGCGTTGTACCCACTCAATACATTAGATGAAACCGTGATGACGCGTTTCTGATCAATTCTGCGAACTCCTGCATAGCTATTGGAGTATTCTACTTTAGCTATTGCAGAAAGTGGTACCTGCCGCACCTGCCCTCCGGTGCTCATATCACGGAAAGTGATTGGAATATTTAACAATGTATTGATATCGTTGCGCTGATTCTGAGCAATACGCAATTGAATCGGATAGTCATCATTTTCATCTCTGAACTTAGAAATTTCTACACCATAGATGGAAGAACGTAAAATCAAACCTATCTGTGCGGTGGATATTCCTTCACGGTTTGCTTTCTCTCTATCAATGTTGATTACAATTTCCGGCTTATCACTTTGGAAGTCAGATTTCAATTCTTCTACTCCGGGAATCTGCAAAGAATCTAACATTTTCTTTGCTTTAGCAGCGGTAGCAACAAGCTCAGGGAAATTATCAGACGAGAATTCAATATTCACTGGCTTTCCTGTTGGAGGTCCACCTGCTTCCTGATCTACTGATATTTCAGCACCGGCAATTCCTTTCAGGCTCTCACGGATTTTGTCCATGTAATCGCGGGTACTTTTGCCATCCCGTTTGCTGAACTCAACAAAAGCAACACCTACTTTTGCAAGGTGTGGACTTGATTGCAAACCGCCACCTTCAAATGGATCTTCACTTGCACCGATGGCTACGTTGGAAATAATTGATTTAACAATCTTGTTGTCTTTACCCATCACTTCACCTACGCGTTTTTCAACAATACCCGCAATCGAATCAGTTACTGTCTGATCAGTACCAATTGGCATACGGATATAGGCATAGATGAAATTAGGATCACCTTTAGGGAAAGGAACCACTTGCGGGTTTCTGAAAGCAAAAAACCATAGTGAGAAGATAAATAATCCGATGATAGAAAAGACCACACCAATCGGGCGATATCCATGAAGCAACCAGGTAATTCTTCTTTTGTACCACTCCTGTACACGTGGCCATTTGTTCGTTTGGAAATCACTCACCACACGTACCAATAGAAAATGGTAAAAACAATACACCAGGAACATGAACACGGAGAAATTACCAAATCCTGTTAAGCCGGCGACATAAGAAATCAATGCCATCGAGCCCATAACAACAGCTGTTACTTTAAATCCCTTTGTTATTTTACTTCCTGAGTGATCATGTTCATGTTCACCCATGAAATCAACTGCGAATACCGGGTTCATGATATACGCTACTAACAGGGAAGCGATCAATGCCACAATTAATGTAACCGGAAGGAAAAACATGAAGCTTCCTATAATACCTGGCCAGAACATCAAAGGCGAGAATGGAGCAAGTACAACCAACGTTCCCGATAATACAGGCAAGAAGATTTCTCCTGCTGCTACTTTTGCTGCTTTCTTGATAGGCACTTTACCATTGTCATAAATACGGTGTGTATTTTCTATTACCACAATCGCATCATCCACCACAATACCTAAGGCGAGAAGGACAGCAAATAGCGTCATCAT
>NNBV01002283.1_pt1 | contig 13952 bp, 10 predicted proteins | sample 1173771 | NCBI WGS metagenome assembly NNBV01 (sample SAMN07173938, study PRJNA388173) | plant metagenome | isolation source: symbiotic tissue sample KVS11 | place: Norway: Troms, Kvaloya island
GAATTAATTCGCTATGTAATAAGTAGGCTCCGGTGACGACCACGGTTTCACCTTCTTTGATTCCTGCTGTGATTTCAATCTGACGAAAATCTTCCAACCCGGTTTTTACCTGGCGGGATTGAAATGTGTTCTTATCAGTCAGGACAAATACCTGCGCTCCTTGTTCATTTCGGATCACCCCTTCCGAGGGTATGGACAGCGCGTGATGAGAAGAATGAGTGAGAAAAACGTTGGCTTGCATTCCTGATTTCCATTTCAGGTCTTTGTTGTTCACTACGGCACGAAGCAACGTAATCTGTGAATTTGTTTTATACTCCGGGCTCGTAAAAATTACTTTTGCTTCCACTTCATCACTACCAATGCGCGCAGTGATCCTATCTCCGGTTTTTACCAATGCTTTTTCCTGTGGATACAACTCTGCCTCCATCCAAAGCTCACTCACATCTTCCATGCGATAAAGAAGAGCTCCTTCATTCACATATTGCCCTTCTGCTACATTGATCGCTGTGACAACGCCATCCGAAGGGGAAAGAAAAGTAATGGTTTGTTGTGCGGATTTGGATTCGGCTAACTGTGTGATTTGTTTTTTAGATAATCCATAAAGAGCTAGTTTCTTTTCAGCAGATTGGAAGTAGGATTGGTAACGAGATTCACTTTTGCCGAGCACTTCATATTGTTCTTTCGCAAGCAGGTATTCGCGCTGTAGCGTAAGAAGTGTTTCACTATATAAAGAATAAACGGGTTCTCCTTTATGAATAGGCTTCCCTGTTTCCTTGAAAAACAGCTTTTCAATTCTGCCTGCCGCCCGGCTGCTGATTACTTGTGATTTATCTTCATCCGTTACCAGTCTTGCATTGAGAGTGACGGTCTCCCCAATTTCTCCGGACATTACTTTCTGGGTAGTAATGTTTGCCAGCCTTATCTGGCTGTCATTAAGCATGACTACCGAATCGGCCAATACTTTGTCCGGAATTATTGCCTCATGGTTATGCTCACTTATGGGTTGCTTTTGATTGCATCCTATAAGTGAAATCAAAATCAGACTATATGATAAAACAGATCGCATGTCAGTTCAGTGTTTTAATAAGATCTTCACTATCTACCAGGTAATGTGCATCGCTGGCGATTTCATCTGCTGAAGTCAAGCCTTTGATTTCAATCCATCCGTTACTTTGAGTTCCTGTTTTTATCTCTTTGGGTTTGAATACACCACGATCTTTAATGAAGACTACCTGTTTCGATCCAAGGTCAAGTACAGCCGCAGCCGGGAACCAAAGTGCTTCTGTTGCTTTGCTTTGGATAGTGGCATTAACGAACTGGCCAATATTCAGATTGTTTTGACCTGATAGGAACAACCAGACACGAGTAAGCTCATCTCCATTTTCATTAAAAGGTTGAATGAAATCTACTTTTCCTTTTTCATGTACCCTGTTTTCAAGAACCAGTTCGAGCTCATCGTCTACATGAATGGAATTGGCCTGTGTAGCGGGCAGACTTAACTCCACACGCAGAGCCGATGTATTTACAATCTTAAAAAGTGTTTGTCCGGCATTCACATAATTACCGGCGCGAAGCAAAGAATTTTCATTGCTGGTTGTGGTTGGATCAGTGCTCCCCACATCCATTCCACCATTCATTGCCGATGGGGCAGTTGCGACCGGGGTTTGTGATTTGTCGCTGATGATATACCCATTATAAGAACTATAGATGGAAAAGGTGGAAATGGGTTCTTTCCTCTTTATGAGCTCATCGGTTTGTGAAGGAGTGAACCCCATCAGATTTAATTTTTCTTTTGCTGCTCCGATCAAAGTCGCATTGGTAGCATCATTATTCAAAAGATAAAGTAATTCGCGTTGTGCGGTGATCAATTCAGGACTATAGATATCAACAATCTTTTGTCCTTTGGAGATATTTTGAAAATTGGATTTGATAAATACATTTTCGAGACGACCGCCCACGCGTGCAGCGATGGTATAAACGTAACGCGTATCATACGTTACAACTCCTTGCACATTAATCGATGAAGGTAAGAATTGATACTTTCCTTTTATGGTGGATACGTTCGAGATAATCGCTTCATTGGGTGATTGAAGAAGCTGTGCCAGGTCTTCTGTGATTTCTACTTCTTCACCCGCCCTTGCCTTGCGCACCAGATCCATCCCGCAGACCGGACATGTACCGTGTTTGTCTGAGGTAACAGTAGGATGCATGGGACAAGTATACTGCTCTGCCACTTTTTCCTTGGTGGAACAGCCTGATGATAGTAAAAGAACGATCAGCAGCATGGATAGAAATGCGCAATTGACAATTGGCAACACACCAGCGATAGTCGACAAATTGTTGTCTACTGCCTTTTGTTTACTGCCTACTTGAGCGAACTCCCGCTTACTTCTCAATCTCTCTCTCATACCGTACAATCATTAAATAATACTCTTCCATTTTATCCAGGTATTGCAGTTGCGCCATGTTCATCGCTTCCCATCCATCGATTACCATCGGCAGCTGTTCCCGGTTCTCTTCGTACGCCAGCATTAACGTTTCATAATTCCTTTTCAATGCGGGAAGGATCTTCGTTTCGTAGTTGCTCAGCTGTTGTTGCATCTTGCTTAGTTGTGATGCCATTCCACCCAGCATTCCCCGGGCTTCATTTAATATCGACTCCCGATTTTTCTTCATCGCTTCAATCTCATAACTCATTCCCTTCACTTCCGACTTATACATTTTTGATGACCACGGAGCGATAGGAATAGAGATCATTCCCATCAGTGTAAACTGTTGTGGCATCCCTTGTCCGAATGGCCCCATGTGATCGTAACGGATTTTGAAATCAGGCTTGGATTGTAGATTCTGAAGTTCCTGATTGAGCCTCATCACCTCGATGGTTTTGTTGATTTGCTTCACATCACTGCGCTGATCGCTTAGTAATGCCGTATCGTACATTATTTTATTCGCCTCGTAAGTTATTGTTAATGTAGTATCAATAGTGATGGGCGTATCAGGAGTGAGATTCATTAATGACTTTAGCCGGTATTTCTTTTCATCGATATCCGCCAGTGTCATGAAGATCATGTTTTGTACTTCATGAAGTCGCCCTTCCGTTTTATACACATTGCCCAGGCTTCCCTGGTTATAGGGATGACGGATACGCGCCAGCTTCAGCATCAGTTCAATGATCTGTTCGTTTTCTTTGAGCACCTTCATTTTCTTTTCCTGTACCAGCAGCTGATAATAAAATGACTTTGCTTCAGCACGAAGCGTGTTAAACTGATCACCTCTTCCTTGTTCTTCCACTGCTGCCCGAGACGCTAAATAGTTTTTGTTCGCATTCAGCTTGGCCGGATTGGTAAGACTTTGCTCAGCTGATATCATCCAGTATCCCTTATCACGTGATTCCATTACTCGTTGCCCGGGATAAGGCGTCATGAATGTTCCAATACCAATCATAGGTGCCATCTGACTCTTTGCACCTTCGCTGTACGTTTTCATTGCCAGCACTTTGTTGTCATATTCCTGCAGCATGGGATTGTTACGGTTAACAATAGACAGCACACTGTCTAAAGAATAGACCTGAGCATGTAATGACAGGCTTGCTGATAAAAGCACAACGAATAGTAAATAGTTATATAGTAACCGATCACGGAAAGCAGATCTCCCACAGAATGCATCCCGCAACCTGTAACCAGCAACCAGCAACCAGTAACTTTTTCTAGTGTTTTGTTTCATGTACATCCAGTTTACCAAATTTTCTTAATTCGTATTCTTTGGTCATTAAAAAGATCAATGGGGTCACCAATAAAATGTGCGTGGAAGAAGTGAGCACACCACCAATCATGGGCAATACAATAGGTTGCATTACATCGCTGCCCACACCGGTTGACCAGAGTACAGGCACCAATCCAAACAAGGCAACGGATACAGTCATGATTTTAGGACGTAGTCGTTTGGCCGCACCCTGGATAACGTATTCCCTCAATTCTTCTTTGCTGATTGTTTCGCTGGAATTACCTCGAAGCTTGATTAATTGTTGCATCGCATCATTGAGGTAGATCACCATCACCACACCGGTCTCTACGGCAATACCAAACAAAGCAATGAATCCGACGGCTACTGCTACAGATAGATTAACTCCATAGAAATAGACCATATAAGCTCCGCCAATCAACGCAAAGGGTACCGTAATCAAACTAAAGAACGCTTCACGTAATGATTTGAAAGCGAGATAGAGTGAAATGAAAATGATAAGCATAACAATGGGAAGAATGTACATCAGTGTCTGCTTGCCGCGAATAAGGTTTTCGTATTGTCCGCTCCATTCCAGGAAGTAGCCATTCGGCAATGACCCTAACTCTGCATTCATTTTATCAATGGCTTCCTTCACAGTGCTTCCCAGATCACGATCGCGTACATTAAACAATACGGCACCACGCAGCAATGCATTATCGGAAGTAATCATGGGAGGACCATCTTCGAAACGGATATCTGCTACGGATGAAAGTGGAATCGTTCCTAATGAAACAGTTTTTATTGGAATGCGATTGAGCTGAGAAATGCTGTTGCGATAATCCTGCGCCATGCGCACGCTGATAGAGAAACGTTGCCGGCCTTCAATGGTTTGTCCAACAGGTGCTCCACCAATAGCAGATTCCACCAGCATGTTTACATCGTCTATCGTTAACCCATACCGTGCCAGCGCGTCACGATGAATATCAATAGTAAGGTATTTACCTCCCGTGATGGGATCGGCATACAAATCATTCACACCATCGATATTCTTCAATACTTTCTTTACTCTTTGCGATAATGTAAAAATGCTGTCCAGATTTTGACCATATACTTTTACACCTACGTCCGTACGAATACCGGTGGCCAGCATATTGATCCGGTTAATGATAGGTTGTGTCCATCCATTCACTACACCGGGTATCTGTAGTTTTGCATCCAGTTGATTAATGATATCTTTTTTGGTGATGCCGGGTCTCCATTCCGATTTTGGTTTAAGGGTAATGATCGTTTCAATCATACTAATCGGAGAATTGTCGGTAGCGGTGCTGGCACGTCCTGCTTTGCCCAATACCTGATCAACTTCGGGAACGGATTTGATGATTTTGTCCTGTATCTGAAGAATTCGTTTCGCTTCTTCATTCGATACATCAGGAAGCGTAACCGGCATAAATAAAATAGTCTGTTCATCCAACGGAGGCATGAACTCTGTCCCAAGGCTCATCAGCAACGGAATGCTGATCATCAATGCCAGTACATTAATTCCGATAGTTGTTTTTCTCCACGTCATACACCAGCGCACGATGGGTTCATAGATTTTTTCCAGGAAGCGATTGATGGGATTGGCGTGATCATCTTTAAATTTCCCTTTCATGAAGAAGGAGATAATGACCGGGGCAAGTGTGATGACCAGCAAGGCATCTACTAACAGAATGAATGTTTTGGTATAAGCTAACGGATGAAATAATTTACCTTCCTGACCCGATAATAAGAACACAGGTAAGAAAGAAGTAATGATGATAATGGTAGAGTAAAACACGCCACGCGACACCTGGCGTGAAGATTTTTCGATGATGGATAATCGTTCCAGCTCAGGAATCGGTCCGTTCAATTCGATGTAGCGATGAGAAAGATTTTTATACGCATTCTCCGCCATGATGATGCCGTTATCTACAATCACACCAATTGCCAGTGCAATGCCGGTAAGGGACATGATGTTGGAAGTGATTCCGAATGCGTTTAGTAAAATAAAGCTTGCCGCAATAGTAATGGGTATTTGTATAATGATACTGATTGCGCTTCGCCAATGGAACAGGAATAGAAGCACAACTAATGACACTACAATCATTTCTTCGATCAGGGTAGTTTTGATGGAAGAAATGGATTCTTCAATTAACTCACTGCGATCATAGACGATGTTAAACTTTACGCCTTGCGGAAGCCCTTTACTCACTTCCTCCATTTTCTTCTTCACTGCTTTGATTACTTCATCCGCGTTTTCGCCGTAGCGCATCACTACTATTCCGCCCACTACTTCGCCTTCACCGTCCTTATCAAAAATACCCAATCGGGTTTCACCAGTCATCTGCACCGTGGCTACATCACGAATCTTTATAGGGATAGTAGAGATTGTCTTAAGCGGAATGTTTTCAATTTCTTCGATTGATTTTAAGTAGCCTGTAGTTTTGATGATATAGCCGATGTCATTCATCTCCAGCTTGCGGCCACCGGCTTCATTGTTGTTGGCTCGTACAGCAGTGATTACTTCCGGTACGGAAAGATTATAATAAGTAAGCTGAGAGGGATTAACTGTAACCTGATATTGTTTTTGAAAACCTCCGAAGGAAGCAATCTCACTTACACCCGATACATTTTGCAAGGCAAACTTTACATACCAATCCTGAAGCGCACGTTGCTCGCCAAGATTAATTCCCGGCGCATCCAATGTGTACCAGAGCACATGACCAACACCGGTTCCATCAGGGCCAAGGGTAGGAGTGACTCCTTGCGGTAGCAATCGCGATGCATAGTTCAATCGTTCGAGCACGCGCTCACGTGCCCAGTACACATCGGTATCGTCATTGAAGATGATGTATACGAAACTCATTCCAAACATCGAAGAACCCCGCACGTATTTTACTTGTGGAAGGCCCTGAAGATTAGTCACCAATGGATACGTGACCTGATCTTCGATAATCTGCGAACTGCGCCCCATCCATTCCGTGAATACGAGCACCTGATTTTCTGACAAGTCAGGAATGGCATCGATTTTACTTTCGCGCACAGAATAAATACCCCACGCAAATAGTCCGGAAGCGATAAGTAAAACCGGAAGGCGATTTCGCAGTGAAAACGAAATTAGTTTTTCAATCATGTAAGTACATTAATGCTGATCAGAAGATCATAAAACAGAATACAGTGGAGAATAGAATTACTTTGATAAAAAGCAATTCAATACAGAGCGAATGCTCTTAGCGAAATGAAATCAAATAAGGAAAACGTGGTGAGCAACAATGAGGTCGCCCGATCGTAAGGGAGTATCGTAATTGATGTATCCGGTTTCGGAATAAGAAACCGAAGGGATGATTTCTGATAAAACGATTGGAGCCGCAATGAAGATAAAAGCAGGAGCACTGTTTACTGCTAACCTGGATTCCATTTTTAGATCCTGGGCATCGTGAGTGATGGTGTCGTCCTCGCAGCACCCTTTCATCATGGCACGATGACAGGGGGGCATTGATGCATGACCACAACCATCTGCTTTTTCAAGGAATGCTACCTTATTGATTCTCCCTCCACAGGCATGAGAAGTCACATAGAAGCTGCTGGAAGCAAAAAGCACCAGTGAAGCAAGCAGGAGTGACAGTATGGAGTTGGTAATGCGCATCTACGAAACAAATATACGGAATTTTGGCAGATCGGGTTTTATACTTAAGCTGCTATGAGTTATAGAATTTCTTACAGCTGATTATTAAGGATGATTAAACTGATTTCCATGATTAATACTGTTTTGGTGTAAAATCACGGAAATCAGTTTAATCATAAGTAAAATCGAAGGAAGTGACTTAGTTAGCGTATTAAGTTAGCTATCGGTAATCCTGGTTAAATGATGTTAATCCACTATAAAAGGAAGGCGTGCTTTGCTATAGGCAGGCTTCTTCACGTGCTTTTTCAATTCCTGGAATGACTCCATCGGGCCTTTAGTAGCAAACAGATTAACCAGCCATGCAGGTATTGAGCCACCGGGATCAGCCATAAGATAGTATTCGATATGTACTTTATTGCCGACAGGTGTAAGTATCCACTTTCCGCTACCTAATTGTATTCGCACTACGCCCTCTTTTTGTGGAATATAATCCGGTACATTCGGGCCATCGATAGTAACTACTTTGCTATGTGGATCTTGTTTCACTTTCATGTGTGCTACAAAATCACGATTGCTGGCGGGCCATGGTATTTCTATTTCAGAATGGTAATACAATTCGGAGGGAGATATTTTCTTGAGCAACGTAGCTGACTTGGTTGCATACACCCATTGTCCTGTGGTATTCACATCCAGCAATACGGTAACAACTTGTGAGAGTGTAGCATCTAATGCGCATTCTACTTTTATTTCTTTGATGGGCGAGTCCGCAGAGGGACGCATATAAATTTTAATTCCCTCTTTGTTCGACTTCAATTCCCAGTTGCGCTCTTCCACATCCAAGTGGGTGAAGAGGGTGAGGATAAGTGCAAAAGGTATTTTCAGTGACATGTTACAAAAGTAGAAAGAATCAGACCCGGCTCAGTAATATTATATGAGATATGATTGGCCATAAAAACAAAGAGCGACCAGAAAATGTTCTGAGTCGCTCTTTATATAAAAGATTCTTATTGAATTTTAATCCAAAGCCTTTACTCCGGGTAATACTTTGCCTTCGAAATACTCTAGCAATGCACCACCACCGGTTGATACATAACTTACTTTTTCCTCGAAGCCAAACTTGGCAACGGCAGCAGCAGAGTCGCCACCACCAATCAATGAGAAGGCACCTTTTTCAGTTGCTCTTACTACCGCTTCTGCGATTGACTTAGTTCCTTTTTCAAATTTCTCCATCTCGAATACACCCATCGGGCCATTCCAAAGAATCGTCTTTGAGCTTTCAACTACTTTAGAAAAAACTTCAATGGCCTGGGGGCCGATGTCTAATCCCATCATACCATCAGGAATGGCGATGTTGTTAGCAATGCCTGTGTTTGCATCTGCAGCAAATTTATCAGCCGTGATGGAATCAATCGGCAATAAAAGATCTACCCCTTTAGCTTTTGCTTTTTGAATCAGGTCTTTCGCCAGATCAAGTTTATCAACTTCCACTAAGGAGTTACCAATGTTTCCACCCATTGCTTTGAAGAACGTATAGGCCATACCTCCACCAATGATGAGGTTGTTTACTTTATCCAACAGGTTCTCGATGATCAATAATTTATCAGAGATCTTGGCACCACCCATGATGGCAGTAAAAGGTTTCTCTGCTTTATCCATTACTTTTTTAGCGTTGTCCAACTCAGCGGCCATTACAAACCCGGCACATTTTTCTTTGAAGAATTGTGCTACAATGGTAGTAGAAGCATGTGCACGATGAGCAGTACCAAATGCATCGTTCACATAAATGTCTCCATGTTTGGATAACTTTTCAGCGAAAGCGACATCACCTTTTTCTTCTTCTTTATAGAAGCGAAGATTTTCCAAAAGCAATACTTCTCCTGGTTTCAACGCAGCAGATAGTTTGAATGCTTCTTCACCAATACAATCACCGGCAAATTTAACAGGAGTACCAAGAAGCTCTTCTGTTTTTTTGATGGTGTGCTTCAATGAAAATTTATCTTCGGGTCCTTCTTTGGGTCTTCCCAAATGCGACATCAATATGATACTTCCGCCATCGCTCAGTATTTTTTTGAGGGTAGGAATGGTAGCGCTGATACGGTTGTCATCGGTTACGTTAAAGCTCTTGTCCAAAGGCACGTTGAAGTCCACGCGGATAAGTGCGCGTTTGCCTTTGAAATTGATGTCGTTGATGGTTTTCATAATTGAATAGATGATGGAAATTAGATGTTAGATACTGGATGCTGGAGGTTAATGCCTGGATGTTGGAAGTAAAATTTCGGTTACGTTATGCACTGATTTTTTTAGTTCGCACATCGTCATTTTAAATTGTCATTGCCTTTTAGCGGAGGCGAATTTAGCTATTCTGCCTCTCAGGCAAAGACTAATGTGATAAGTAGTTCAGAAAACGTTTGTAATGGCTTTTTAATCACCAAAACTGATGCTCAAACCCTTGGCCGCCTGCACGAGGTAGGAGTCCTTCTTCACGAAACTGCATTCCTTTGTCGCTTCTTCGAGGGATACGGAAGAGATCTCGTTGTTTCTGAACGCCACCATGCGCCCAAAGTTTTTTTCTTTGATCAGCTCGAAAGCCTTTACGCCGAAGAGTGTGGCCAGTACACGATCAAAGGCCACCGGAGTTCCTCCACGCTGCACGTGTCCTAAAACTGTTTCGCGTATCTCTGCCTTGCATCCTGCATCTTTCAATTGTTTGGAAAGCTGGTAAGCGACTCCTCCCAGCCGAACATGCTCGGAGTCTTGATGACCAGCCGATGAAGTGATGGTACCTTTCTTTGCCATTGCACCTTCCGCAATCACAATGTTGGCAAAGCCTCTTCCTTTTTTATAACGAAGCTCAAGTCGCTTTACCAACTTATGAACATCATATGGAATTTCCGGGATCAAACAAATCTCCGCACCACCAGCAATGGCGGTATGCAGTGCAATCCATCCGGCATCGCGGCCCATTACTTCCATGATCATCACGCGGTGATGACTTTCTGCAGTAGTCACAAGTTTATCGAAACTATCGGTGGCAATCTGCACTGCGGTTTGAAAACCAAACGTGACATCGGTAGCAGAGAGATCGTTGTCAATTGTTTTAGGAACACCAATGATAGGAATTCCTTTATCAAATAATGCCTTCGAAATCTTTTGAGATCCGTCTCCACCGATATTGATAACTGCATCAAACTTTAATGCTTTCAGTTTCTTAACTAATTCATCGGAGCGATCAGTAAACGTAGTGGTACCATCAGCATGATGAATTGGAAACTTAACAGGGTTCGCTTTATTCGTTGTCTTAAGAATAGTACCACCTTTTACATGGATCCCTTTGGTGCGCGAGCTGGTGAGACGAATGATTTCCTGCGGCTCATTCAATACACCATTGAAAGCTTCAATACTTCCATATACTTCCCAGTTCTTTTCTTTACGTGCACGCTTGGCAATACCACGAATCACCGCATTCAGTCCGGGGCAATCTCCGCCACCGGTAAGCACCAGTATTCTTTTTACTTTTTCCATGAGGAATGAATCACTTTTAATGAAGATACAAGTAACTAAAAATTGAGCAGTGAAACACCCTTTTATTGCTCCGATGCAGCTCTGCGAAGGCGATCATTAATTGCACGCCCGATACCCACGTCCGGTACCAGTTCGGCTATTACATTTTCAATGGGCATTTTATCAAACTCCCGTAAGGCTGCAAACAAATTCTGAGCCGCTTCTTCTACTTGCCCCGATGGCGAAAGGATAATCTGATGAGGAAGTTGAAGATTACTTCTGAAAGAGAGAATTCCAAACTTCTTTCCCTGTTGCTGATAAAGTAATTCTTTCAGGTTACCGAGTATTACTTTCTTGGCAGGAGCGTAATGACTTTTTAACTGACCGGGTGCTTTTGGATTGGAGGAAGAGTGTGTTTCAATCCGCACCTTACCAATGAGGCTTTCAATTTTCTCAGCACTCAATCCGCCCATGCGGTAGATGATTGCTTCATCACCTTCGAAGCCTACAATGGTGGACTCAATGCCAATGGTGCATGCACCTCCATCGAGTATGTATTTGATTTTATTACCCAGCTGTTCATTCACATGTTCAGGCAATGTAGGACTCACATAACCAAAAGGATTAGCACTTGGTGCCGCCAGCGGAAATGAAAGTGAAGCTAACAGTTCGTGCGTGAGTACATGATCGGGACAACGAATGCCCACGGTATCCAGACCGGAGGTGACCAGATCGGGTATATTACTTTTTCGTTTTAGCAAAAGCGTGAGAGGCCCGGGCCAGAAATGATCCGCCAGAATTTTAGCTTTCTCAGGGATCTCTGCCACATACTTTTGCGCTTGCTCAATATCCGCTACATGCACAATCAGCGGATCAAACTCCGGACGATTCTTTGTTGAGAAAATTTTTGCTACCGAGGAGGAGTTCAGCGCATTCCCTGCAAGTCCGTACACTGTTTCTGTTGGGATCGCTACCAATTCTCCTTCTTCCAACAAGCGTTTTGCGTAACCAACGTCTTTTCCAATTTCAGCCATATTCGATGTAAAGCTATTATATTATTTGTCACAAAATGACAAAGGTGTTAAGTTGCGGAGGCAAACTAATTCCTAATGAGTAACCGAACCCGATCTATCCTTAAAGCCATTGCTGTCATTATTGTGCTTTTGTGTGTAGCCATGGAACTGCGCTGGATTATTATTCCTGCAATCAGTGGTTATCGCCTCTGGATGTCGGTGGTTGCTTTTGGTCTGTTACTAATAAGCTCAAAGTAAGCAACTCAAAGTAAGTACGACTTATCGCGCAGGCGTACTACGGAGGGCTCATTATTGAATGAAGTCAGCTCTTTCACGTTGATCCATTTCACGTCATGCGATTCTTCACTGATCAGCAGCGGAGCATTCTCATCCGCCTCCAATAAAAAACGGATGTCATAATGAAGATGTTCAGGTATTTCTTTTCGTGCGGGGATTACATGGATGTCCAGATCAAATATGCCATGATGTAAAATCCGGAAGCCTGTTACCCCGGTTTCTTCTTCCGCTTCACGAATAGCTACGTTGATTACATTTTCTTCGCCATCGGCATGACCTCCCGGTTGCAGCCAGCGATTAAGTTTGGCGTGATGAACCAGAAGTACTTTTGAACGGTCTTTATTTACAATCCATGACGAACCAGTGATATGTCCTGGGAAATGATCACGGTGAAAACAACGATCTTCTTTTAACAATTCCAGAAATTCGATTCTGAAAAGTTCCTCTTCTTTAAACGTGGAAGAGTAATCAATAAGAGCTTTCGTAAGGCTCTTGCGGTCGGTGGGTGAATTCAACATCTATTGAATAACTACAGTAACCTTATTGAATTTCTGATCTTCCAGTTTGCCGATCAACTCACCACCACCCGTGTTGTCCATGTCTTCTTTGCGGGCAAGTACATAATAGGCAATGCTTTTCAATGCTTTAAACCGAACCACACCTTTATCATCTGTCAATCCTTCGGCAACCGGGTTTACTTCTTTTTGATAATCTTCTTCTTTCTCGAATAACTTAACCGATACCTTATCTACTGTATTTCCGGTATCATCACGAACAATAATAGTAAGCGATGTTTTTATGAGTTGCGCATGGAGATGGGAAACGGTGAGTGTTAACATACATACCATTCCGAATAACAATAACTTTTTCATTTGACTTAATTTATTTTGAATACAAATGCTTACAATTTTCATACCCTGAATGAACTTCTGAATATACCTGAGCAAGTATGAGAATAGGGAGTGATCCGGAGATCATACCTGCGTAAAGGTAAGATTTGTAGAATTTTCTCCTATTATTTCTTTTTGTTTAAAAAGGAGGCTATTTGTTCATTTCTATTTGTAATTGTACCCTTATTTACCTTCATACTGAGCTGACCTCACGGGTTAAAAGTAGTGCAATAGCGCAGAGGGATAAGGATACCGCTGATGAAGTTTGCAGGCTGCGCTTAAATGGCATTATTGGTACAAGATCGCCAGCGACCTTGTACCAATAATGCTTGTCAGGTTGAATGTTTGAGGCAATCGCCTGCGCTTGTCTCAAACATTCAACCTTGTTACGAACGCCTGCAGGAGTGCTATGAAAGACATTCTCTTTTCCTTTTCAAAGCAATTATCGATTCCCCGCGGGAGTCTTAATCCCGAACCAGATAGAAGGAAGTAGGCTGCTGGGTTCAACTCTGTTTTTATCATGATCGCCGGCGATCATGATAAAAACAGAGGCTCTTTCAAATCATAGTCATCAAAAACGCCTCGCGTTTTTGATGACTATGATTTTGCTTTTTGCGCGACTACACCATTTCTATAGAATGCGGTCTATACAGCGCGCCAGGAAGAATGAACTTTATGAAAGTAGCTGGGTTCATAACATCTCTCTATTAGCTAATGACAGTTATGCGTTAATAAGTACAAGATAGCTGTGTTAGGAAAAGAAAATGGATGGTGACAAGTAATAATATTAAAGGGGATTAGGTGTCTCTACCTAATCACCTTTAAATAGTTAAATTAATTTAATTTCTTATCGAAGCAGTGATACTCCTCCGCGCTGTTCCTGCT
>NNBV01002925.1_pt1 | contig 13949 bp, 7 predicted proteins | sample 1173771 | NCBI WGS metagenome assembly NNBV01 (sample SAMN07173938, study PRJNA388173) | plant metagenome | isolation source: symbiotic tissue sample KVS11 | place: Norway: Troms, Kvaloya island
TTATTATACTGCTTTTATTATTTGATCATAAGGGAAATGAATGGGACATCCCAAGAACGGAGCATCTTCTTAATCAGAATATAAAACGCTGATGATGGACTTCTGTTTGTACAGTGCCCGCGAAAATCGTCTGATGGAGTAATAGCAGTTTATCGCTTACCTTCGCTGCATGGGAAATAAATTTAACTACACCACGTTGGCGTACCGCTACACCGCCCGATTTCCAGTGAGCACTTACCTGGGCACACAAGTTAATTTTTGGATTGTTGCTAACCTTTTGCTGATCACGCTATTAAACTTTCAGTCACGTATCATCAGCATCACCTATCACATTTCAATAAGCGGAAGTTTTCCAGCCATGCTATTGATTTCCGCGTTGCTGGGCATTGTATATGGTTTAATTCTGGGAGCCACCAGTTATTACCTCGACAAGAAACTATTCCGTAATAAAGCCCTGGGGAAATTAATTTTATTTAAAACGTTAACATCACTCAGTGTCATTGTTTTAATCCTTGTATTGATACGCTATGTGTTTTTTGATTTTGTGCTCGCACCCTATATGCCGAGCAAGGGTATGACCGAATCGGCATGGCGGTCGTTATTCTTTCTTCTTATGATTTATTATCTGGCCATGACACTGATCATAAGTTTTATTAACCTGATCAATAAAAAATACGGACCAGGTATCCTGCTGCCATTACTATTTGGCCGCTACCGCGATCCTAAAGAAGAAGACAGGATCTTTATGTTTATGGATCTTAAGTCCTCGACCACCACAGCAGAAGAGCTCGGTCATTTAAAGTACAGCGCTTTTATCAGGGATTGTTTTTCGGATATCAACGAAGTGCTGTATCCCTTTCGCGCCCAGGTGTACCAGTATGTAGGTGATGAAATTGTGTTGACGTGGCCCGAGGACGAAGGTTTGAAAAATCATTTCTGCCTTGGTTTTTACTTTGCCTGTAGGAAACAATTTCATGATCGATCATCCTATTACATGACCAATTATGGATTCCTTCCAGAATTCAAAGCCGGTATTCATACGGGCACAGTGGCTGCCGTTGAGATCGGTGAGTTTAAAAGAGATATTGCCTATCACGGTGATACCTTGAATACGGCTTCACGAATTCAGGGTGTTTGCAATGAATATAACAAGAGTTTCCTGGCATCCCAGGTTTTACTCGACAAACTGGGAGCGCATCCCAGCATCCGCATTAAGGATTTGGGAAAGATTATGTTAAAGGGAAAAACAACTGCGGTAGGGATAGCAAGTGTTGAATGGCCATGATGAGAAACCAGAACGTGTTTTGATTTTGTTTATCGAAGGTTTGCCGTTACAAACTCCTGAGATGAATTCATTTTTCGTATCATCAGAAAAGCGACAAGGAGATTAGGAACCCAGCAAAGCCAGGCTACTATCCGATAGGCGGGAATGAAGCCGTGCAAGGCGATGGTTAATAGCGGCAGCCATATCCTTAAGGTTACTGCAGCAAGGCACGCAGCATAACTGTAAATCATCAGCGTTTGATGCAGCCTGATTTCTTTTTTCAGAATGACGCGATAGGCTTGAAAAGTGGTCACCAGCCAGACGAGTCCCAGTCCCATAAATCCTGCTTTTGCAACTATCCCGCCCGTTGCATAAATGGCTATGTACAGACCGGCCAGTGCACTAAGAACCGCACTGAGTACATAGATTATTCCAATGTTTCTATGAATTTTTAGATAACGTTCCCTCAGTTTGACACTGAATTGTAACCAGCCAACCAGTAAAGCTATTCCACCCAGCACAATGTGAACATAAAAGGCACTGTTCCAGATGATGGACTCCAGTACGGCACTTTCTTTCGTGCTTAACAACCCGAATTTTTTATCAACGATAAAATAAATGGCAGGATAGCAGCCAATAACAATTGCAAAGAAGATCATTACGATCCAGAGGATTTTTTTTATCATTTTATTTTTGTCCCGTTCGTTAAGAGACGGATGTTGCGTCAACTTTGTGTGTAATCCGAAGGGTTAAAATTAGTATAAAAATGCGCCTTTATTATACTTATCGCATAATGGTCATCGGGTAATAAAGAGAAGAGATTGTCCCCAGTCACTTTGTAAAGTTCATCTTTCCTTGCGCGCTACACCATGAGCATTTTATAGGAAGGGTGTAGTGGCGCAAAAAGAAAATCACATCCATCAAAAACGCCTGGCGTTTTTGATGGATGTGATTTTAAGAGTATCTGTTTTTATCATGATCGCCAGCGATCATGATAAAAACAGATGTGAAACCGCGGCCTACTGGTTCGATCTGGCGTTGCATTAAGACTCCCGCGTGGACAAAGGAATCCCATATACCGCGAAATGAATGCATAGAATTATCCGGACTTGGGATTAAATTTTAATTATAGTGAGCTGTGTCGATGCAGGGATAATCCCATATAACTGTAGATGATATTGCTCACAATAGAGGCTCTGAAGAAATTGCTCGTCAAAAACGGGCAGGCATGACATTTAATCTTCCGTTTTGGATTTAATCTACACGAAGGTGAAACCCTCTACCCATTCCTTTCATTGGCTGTTATTTATTGTCCTTTCTATTCCCGCATTTGCGCAGCAGGGCGATAAAAAGTCAATGGTAATAGGCACGTTCGTAACCAGACCTAATGCGATACTTATTTTAAATCCTCCTGATGCTAACCAGGGACTGTTGCTACCTCAATTATCCACTGCTAATCGTTTATCGATTCAGCCCTCTTCTCCACAAGAAGACGGACTCGTTGTATATGACATTACTGAAAAATCATTTTTCTTCTGGAAAGAGAATCAATGGGTAAAAGGTCTTGGTGAAAACTCAAATCAATCCATTACTTATGATCCATCTACCTATAAGCTCACGTTGGCTAATGGGAACACCATTGACCTGGCACCTTTGAAAGAGGTACCCAATTCTTCAGGTCAGGCCGGAAAGTTTCTTACTACTGATGGGACAACCCTTTCATGGGCAACGCTTTCCAATCTAGGCGATATCACCGGGATAATCGCTGGTGCTGGTCTTTCGGGAAGTGCGGTCACGGGAGATGCAACCCTTTCCGTTAATACAGACAACACGACTATCAATATCAATGGGTCCAATCAATTGCAACTGGCGAATGGTGCGGTGTCAACTAATAAAATAGCGGCGGGTATAGCAAACACAATACTAACAACGAATACAACGGGTCAGGTTATCTGGGCGCCCGCAACATTCACAGACAAGCAGGATCTCTCGCTTTCCGGTAATACATTGCAGATCACCAGCGGCACGTCAGCAAATCTGAATACGCTTGTTGCAGGGGGGCAGCTCTCCGGACCAATCAATAATCTTGTCATTAATGCCAACACCGTTTCTTCTTCAGCGGTAGTGGATCTATCCTTACAAACTAATGATATTGCTGATCTCGCTGTGACGGGAGCAAAGATTGCTAACAGTACAGTCACCTCAGCGAAAATGGATAACTCAGGTGTGACAGGTGGCACCTATGGAAACACGACACAGGTAGCGCAGTTCCAGGTCGATGCCAAAGGTAGAATCACTGCTGCTTCCAATGTGACCATAGCAGGGATAGCGCCCACAGGAACAGCCGGGGGAGACCTTACCGGTACTTATCCGAATCCGTTAATTACTACCAATGCAATCACCACATCAAAAATAAATAATGGGGCCGTTACAGCTGTGAAGCTGGCGAATACTGCGGTAACACCTAACACCTATGGCACTACCTCTTCTACCGCGCAGCTTACAGTGGATGCACAAGGACGCATTACCAACGCGGTCAACGTCCCTATAGGCGGAGTAGCTCCTGCAGGTAACGCAGGAGGAGATCTTACCGGAACTTATCCAGCTCCTTCCATCGCGGCCAATGCAGTTACCACTGCCAAAATAAATAATGGAGCTGTTACAGCTATTAAGCTGGCGAATACCGCAGTAATACCCAATACCTATGGCACTGCCTCCTCTACCGCGCAGCTTACCGTGGATGCACAAGGACGTATCACCAGCGCGGTCAACCTACCAATAAGTGGAGTAGCTCCCGCAGGTAGCGCAGGAGGAGATCTGACCGGAACCTATCCCAATCCTTCCATTACGGCTAATGCAATTACCACTGCCAAAATAAATAATGGGGCCGTTACGGCAGTGAAGCTGGCGAATACTACGGTAACACCCAACACCTATGGCACTGCCTCTTCTACCGCGCAGCTTACGGTGGATGCACAGGGACGTATCACCAACGCAGTCAACGTACCTATAAGCGGAATAGCTCCCGCAGGAAACGCAGCAGGAGATCTGACCGGAACTTATCCAGCTCCCTCCATCGCGGCCAACGCGGTTACCACAGCCAAAATCAATGATGGAGCGGTTACGGCTGTTAAGCTGGCGAATACCACCGTCACACCTAATACCTATGGCACTGCCTCCTCTACCGCGCAGCTTACGGTGGATGCACAAGGACGTATTACCAACGCGGTCAACGTACCTATAAGCGGAATAGCTCCCGCAGGTAGCGCAGGAGGAGATCTGACAGGAACCTATCCCAATCCTTCCATTACGGCTAATGCAATTACCACTGCTAAAATAAATAATGGTGCGGTTACAGCTATTAAACTGGCAAATACTGCAGTAACACCCAACACCTATGGCACTGCCTCTTCTACCGCGCAGCTTACGGTGGATGCACAGGGACGTATCACCAACGCAGTCAACGTACCTATAAGCGGAATAGCTCCTGCAGGAAACGCAGGAGGAGATCTGACCGGAACCTATCCGGCTCCCTCCATCGCAGCCAACGCGGTTACCACTGTCAAAATTAATGACGGAGCAGTGACCTCTAATAAACTCGCCAATACAACTGTCATTCCAAGTACCTATGGTACTGCCACCTCGGTACCACAACTTGCTATCGATGCAAAAGGAAGGATCACCGCTGCTGCCAATGTACTAATCAGCGGAGTAACCCCGGGCGGAGTCGCAGGAGGAGATCTAACCGGAAGCTACCCTAACCCGACTATCGCTTCCAATGCTATCACTACTGTTAAAGTCAATGATGATGCCATTACCACCAACAAGATCGCCAACGGGGCAGTCACTTCCTCTAAAATAGCAAACACAAGCGTTGTGCCGAATACCTATGGAGCGGCAACAACAGTCGCGCAATTCACCGTAGATCAGCAGGGGCGGATCACAGGAGCAACGAATGTTCCCATTACAGGCATTGCACCTTCCGGCACGGCAGGGGGAGAACTCACCGGAACCTATCCGAATCCATCCATCGCCTCGGCTGCGGGTCCTTCCATTGCCACGGCCATCAACAACACCGCTGCCAACGCGTCCATATCCGGAAGTAAGATCAACGCCAATTTCGGAAGCCAGAATATCAGTACGAATGGAAATATAACGGTAACCGGTGCGGGCACGCTGTCGGTAGCGGGCACGACTACACTGCTTGGAGCGACTACACTGAACAATACATTAAATGTTACCGGACAGGCTACTTTTGGTAATCTTGCAGGTGGTAACAACATAGCGACCCTGAATCCAACGGGGGTATTGGGTAAGCAAAGTGTGGGCACTCTTGCTACGAGTACCACCGGGCTTACCATCAGCGGAGGAAGTAATGCAGTGATCGGCGCAGGCGTTACCGTTGATATACAAAATGCCACCGCATCGCAGCCGGGATTAATTACCGCAGCAGACTTCACCACCTTCACCAATAAAATCGGCCCTGCTACCAATCCCGCAGCAGGCGATATCACGGGTAATTATACATCCGGTTTTCAAATCGGAGCGAACACCATAGGCAATGCGGAAGTAAGCGGTATCGCTACCTCCAAACTTCTGCAGGGTACAGCGACTTCAGGCCAGCTACTGGTGTGGAACGGAACGGCCTGGGCTCCGCAAAATCCAACGGTAGACAATACGACCATTATGGGAGGAGGCATTCCCGCTGATCCTTTTCGCGTTAAACCGGGAGCGGCTAATACCGTACTGGTCACCAATGCAAGCCTTGCAGCACAATGGGTAAATCAAAGTTCGCTGGCTGCTAACTTAACCGCCGCAGGGGATGTGACTGGTGCGCTGAACGCCAACAGTGTTACTAAAATCCGCGGAGTAAATGTATCGGCCACGGCGCCTGCCGATGACCAGGTGTTGCAATATGATCAGGCCACCAGTAGCTGGCAGCCCACTTCTCTGAATGGTGCATCCACATCCGTTGCCTTTAAGTCGCAACAAAATACCAGCACTTTTGCCATTCCCAACGTGGCCACACAACTGCAATGGGGGAATGAGTTATATGATGACGGAAATGATTTTACACTCAGCAGGTTTCGTGCGCCTTCGGCAGGACTCTATCATTTCGATGTCCTCGTGACTGTGCTCAATGTAAATAAATCAGAAACCATAGAGATACTTTTACGCGAAGGCGTAATTACTTATACTGATCTTCAGCGTGCCTATGGGAACACAGGGCAGGATGACGGAAATGTGAGTGTTATCCTTTCCACTGATGTGAAGCTCAGCGCCAATGATGAAGTGAGTGTCTGGGTGTTAAGTTCGGACCTTCGTTCTACAATGACCGGATCGCGCACTCAATTTTCCGGTCGCAAAATTTACTGAGATGAAAAATAACTTCGCTTTCATCGCCCGCTTAATAGTGATTTCTATTGGCATTAGTGATGTCGGCATCACCTCCGTGTATGCGCAGGAGGTGCATTCTTCTACCTCTTTATTTACTTCTTCCGGATTAGAAGTGAGCGTTGATGGAAGTTTCACCAATCAGGGTTTTATCCAGCATCAGGGACAACTGTCGCTCACGGGCAACTGGATGAATCAATCTGTATACCAGGGAGTGGGGAGTATTGCCCTTACCGGTAACAATCAACTACTGTTGAACAACGGTCAGTCCATCCATTATCTGATCATTGATGGTGGCGGCACGAAAACAATAAAAGGTAAACTGATTGTGGAGGCACAGATTGATTTTGAAAATGGAATTGTTCTGGTCGAAGACCTGGATACGTTGCTGTTCAGAGATTTGATTGAAATCAATTCGGCTTCTGCACGAAGTTATGTGGAGGGTGCACTGACTTCTTCCGGCAGTGGTTATCATTTTTTTCCAATCGGAAAAAACGGAGCGTATCATCCCGTTATTCTCGAAGACATCAAAGGACTTTCACCCATTATCGAAATGGAGGTATTTCAGAATCTTCCGGTTATTCGTACTGCGACTCCTGCTGAAGTCTTTCATGATATCTATTGGAAACGCACTACCGTGAGTGGGTCATTTGAAAGCTCCCCAGTGACCGTAACCTATGACGTTCCAAACACCATCTCCGAAGAAGAACTGATTATTGCAAGCGGTGATGACTTCAGTGAAGTGTTTTTAGTTAATGGAAACCTCCGCGCCAGGCAGGTAGGTGATGAGCAACGCATCAGTGCTTCACAGCCAGTGGTGGGAAGTATTTTAGCAGTGGGGTATTACCCGGATGCTGTACCCCGTTCCTTTTACTTCAGTACCACACTTTCTCCGAACGCTACCAACCCGGAGAACCGTACGATTCGGGTATTCGGTGATCAGCTCACTTCAACTGACTTCCTATTCGAAGTGTACAACCGGTGGGGAAACTCCATCTTCAAAAATCAATCGCTCACTGAAATGAGCACAACGGGATGGGATGGCAGGCAAAACGGAAATCTCCTTTCTTCAGGTGTCTATCCCTACAGTCTGAAGTATAGAGATACAAGCGGAAAGGCAGAGCATAAGACGGGTTTTATTACCATCATCAACTAATGAAACTGCGCCACCTCTTCCTGCTGATTATATTTGATATGCTGATTTCATTTTCGGCACACGCGCAGACACCGTTCTTTTCCCAGTATTATTCCAGTGCGCTTTATCTTAATCCGGCATTGGCAGGGTTGGAAAAAGATACCTACCTCGGAATGAATTACCGCGCGCAGTGGTCCAGTCTCAGTCTGCCGTTTAATACTTTTCAGTTCAGCTTTATTCAACCCATTACCCGGCCGGGAGCAAGGAAAAAACATTTAGGAGGTATCGGCTTAACCTACTTTAAAGATGTGGCAGGTGCGAACAAGGAATTTGTATCACAAGGAGTGTCTATTGCAGCGGCTCACAATGTTCATCTCAACCGCCATGGAAACAATATCATCGCCTTCGCATTTCAGGCAGGAGCGAGCCAGCAGCGCATTAACTATGAAGGTTTGCAGTGGACTTCGCAATATTCTTCTTCCTCCGGCTTTGATGCGAGCCTGCAGGGTGAAGGAGGGATGATCAATGATCGTGTATTCCATCCTATTGTAAACGCAGGCGCGATGTGGTACTACACCAACAAGCAGCGCAACCTCTCGTATTTCAGTACCTCGCTTTTTAATGGTATATCCATCTCTAACCTCATTCGCCAGGAAGGCTACTTTGCAAACAGTAAGGAGCGCATGTCGTTATTGTACAAAGTACATGGTGGATTAAACACGACATGGACTAAACGCATGGATATCTCACCCAATTACCTGGTGCAATGGCAGGACCATAACCTGCAGATAAATCTTGGTATGTACATGGGCTACTCCATCAGCAGCGCAAAGAAATCAAAGAGCGGAGCAACTAAACTCATCGGGGGTATATGGTACCGCATGCAGGATGCGATTATAGTATCTACCGGTTTAAGCAACGCAGTATGGAACCTGGGTTTTAGCTATGACAGCAATGTGTTCGCCTTCAGCAAAACGTTTGGCTATGGAAGTTCATACGAACTTTCGCTGGCATATAAGGTGGTGAACAAAAATGGATTCAAACGCTTCTCTTCACCGCTGATCTGACATGAAATCCTTCATCGCGCTATCGATCTTCTTTTTAATGGCAACATTTTCCGTTGCACAGACATCGCGCGAAGAAACCGAATTGCTGGAGGAAGCAGATCGTTATTACAATGAAGAACAATACAACCTGGCGATTCAATATTACCAGCAGTTATTGATACTATCGGATCAGAATGCCGTAGTCAATTATCAGCTGGCAGAAAGCTATCGCAAGACCTTCAATTACAACGAGGCCGAGGTCTATTACCTTAAAGTGTATTACCAGGCTCCCGTTGAGTATAACCTGGCGTTGTATTACTACGCGCTGATGCTGAAGCTAAATGGCTCTTTCACACAGTCGCTCACCTTCTTTAATGAATTCATAGCGCTTCATGAAAAAGACGCGCTGATGAAAGAGATCGTCGAGCAGGCTATCGTGGATAAAGCCGGTAGCGAAATGGCGCTCGCTCAGGAAGGTAAAAAGAGCAGCAGTTATTTATTGCGAAGGGAAACAGTGAATAGCACGTTTAATGATTATGCACCCTCCCTGGCAGACAGCACTACCTTAGTTATCACCAGCGGAAGAGTGGAATCGAACCGGCAGGTGATTGATGAGCGCTATGGAGAAGGCTTTACCGATAACTTTTATTTTGTGAAAACTAACAACGTGTGGCAGGACAAAACCCGGCAGGTATTCAACGTGACCAATTCCCGTTTCAATGACGGAAGTGGTAACTTCAACAGCAGGGGAGACAAATATTATTTCACCGTATGCGGAAAGGACGGCCCGCAATGTCATATTTATGTCAGTGAATTAAAAAACGCGAAGTGGTCTGCACCTGTTGCGCTCAATGACAACATCAATGGAAAGAACATCGAGTCGAAGCATCCTGCTGTTTCTCATGGTGGGGATACACTCCTGTTCTCGTCTAACCGCAAAGGTGGTTACGGTAATTTCGATATCTGGATGAGCATCAATGCAGGTAATGATAATTGGGGTCCGCCCATTAATATGGGATCAAGTGTTAATACAAAATTGAATGAATTGTCTCCGGCCTTTACACAGTATCCCAATGTGTTTTTTATGGCTTCCGATGGTCATCAGAATTATGGAGGCCTTGATCTTTACTTAGCAAAGCGCTTGTCTACGGGTGTCACTGCTTTGTACAACCTGGATGATCCGTTTAATTCTAATCGTGACGATTGCTTTTTAAGTGTGACGGAGAATAAAATTTATTTCAGCTCCAATCGTGAAGGAGGAGCAGGTGGATTTGATATTTATGCCGTACCCGTTCCATCAGTCATTTCCTTCGTATCAAAAATAAGTCTGAAGAAAAAAGGCGCGCGAAGTGATGTGAAACTTAACGTACGCGCAGAGAACATCAGCACCCTTGACCTGGTCACTGCCCGCAACGAAGATCGTATTGAATATGAAAACCTCACCTACGAAAAAAAGAAAATGGTGGACAAGATGATTGCCAACCAGTTCCATCACACCGAATCGGATCGTAACCAGTTTCCTGACCTCAGCGCAAAAGAATTTAATACACTGAAGCACATCGCAGATACACAGTATAAGACGCGCCTGCTCGAACAGCGTTTTAAGGAAACATTACTCTCACAGATCAATGCAACTCATCCATCCTCCAAAGAGATGGTGCTCAATGGTACCCTGAAAGATTCCATCTCAGGCAACACACTACCGGCTCACAAGATACTTCTGATGAATGACCTGGGGGAGGTGCTTAAAGTGACGACTACCAATACGAAAGGAAAGTTTCGGTTCACTGATGTTCCTTCCGGTAACACGTTGTATCTGCGTTTGGAGAATGGACCGCAAGACCGGAGTATAAAAGCAGTGGTCAAAGATCTGCTCATCACCGCCTATGAAAATGAAAAGGTAAGCTTTGAAAATATTTACTTTGACTTTGATCATTACCGTCTGCGGCCGGAAGCTGAACAGGCGCTGAAGGAGCTGGCGGCCTTCATTAAGCGTTCTCCCTTGGTGCAGGTAGAAATCTATGCCTATGCAGATGACCTGGGCGCAGATGATTATAACCTGGCGCTCACGCAACGAAGAGGAGAAGCCGTACTTAACTTCCTCGCTAAAAATGGAGTTGATCAAACCGCTCTCGCTGTGATCGCGAAAGGCAGGCAGAAAAATGACTTAACGGAAATTGCCATCCAGCGTCAGTATAATCGCAGGGTAGAGTTTTATATCAATGGTACGGATGGCAGTACACCGCAGACTACAAACACCTACATACTTCGGAAGAAGAGTACATGGGAAATGGTGGCTGCCTCTACCGGTATTGCCGTAGCTGAACTAAGAAGAATAAACGGGAGTACCGTGAATGAACTGCAATTATTCCAACCCTTGCGTATACCAAAGACAGCAAAGACCATCTCACCGGAGATGTTTTTCACGATCCGTTAATTTCCGCTCACCACCACAAATGCACCCCAGTGCCTTGGATTTTTCAACTGGCCACGCATTTCCAGTTGTGCCATCTTCAATGCTTCGCGGGTAGAATGATGTTGCCCAAGGTGAGTATAAAAACGTGTCATCAATAACCGCGTCATTTCATCATCGCACTTCCAGAGACTAACAACCACATCGCGGGCACCCGCCTGCAGGAAGGAACGCTGAAGACCAAAGACACCTTCTCCATTTTCCACTTTACCCAATCCCGTATCGCACGCAGACAGTACTACAAGGTCAGTGGTATTCAAATTCATTTGCAGTACATCATACGCTGTGATGATGCCATCGTGGTCCAGGGATAGCGTTGCATTTTTTGTGTTACTTTTTTCAGGGCTGAGTACGATGCCGGAATGAAAGAGAAAATCATTGCGCGCCTGGTCGTTCACATAGACCAGATCGGCAGCGAAAAATCCATGCGTGGCAACATGTAACACCGAAGGAGATTGTACCTTCCTCAAATTCGATTCATTCGCAGCGGCCCCCATAAACGTATTGGCGGGCGTTGTAAGCAGTCGGGTTGCCGCGGTAATGCCTTTCAATTCCTCCCGTGTTCCTGGAAGCGAAGGAAAATCAGCAAGCTCTGTTTCGTTCAGTTGTTCGGATTGCTGATGCTGAAAGTGAGGATCTCCGAATAAAATCATTTTGCTCAGATCGATGGCCGTATCCGGTTTACGCCCGGCCAGCTGGCTCGCATTCATCAGTGGATAAATATCGGCCATTTCTAAAATGAACTGCCCCTGTACATTCCGTATTGCATTAGGATTGATCTTATGGTACACACCATCGTTGCACAGATAGATTTTCTTTTTCCCTTTAAGCGGTGCTTCCAACGCTTTCCAGTAACACGAATAAGAAATGGTATCATCTACTTCGTAACGTAATGCATTCCTGTAATAACTCAGGTTACGCTGTTCCATCTGACTGCCATTCTTCATGAGCACCAGCTTCGGAAAATCAACCGTCTCCCGCGTGGTAAGAAGTGCGGCATAATACACACTGTCTGTAAACCCAATGCTAACCCGTTTAGATGTTGCGGCTGACAGTGGAGCAATCGCATCGTATTTACGAAAGCGGATAACTTCTACCAACGCTTCATCAGCCTGCAATGAATGCTGAATATCTTTCCAGGTAGTGATTCGTTGAGCGGTGGGCTCTGTCTGCAGGGCATGACACAATTCTTTATCCAGTTGATCCAGCTCGGCTTCCAAAGAAGGCAACGATATACCTAATGCAGTTAACTCCTTTAATGGCATCTGGTAAAACTGACCGAGTTGTGCGCCCTTCGTGTTCAGCGATTGCATCAGTTCTTTTAACCGTGCGTCACCACCAAGAGCGACCTGGTTTGCCCGCTTCCGCGAAGTGAAAAAAGCAATGGACTTAAGCAGCAATTGATTTTCAGACATCGTAATAAGTAACTCCGGATGCTGTTTGCTACTCTCCATACACAGCGAGTTGAAGCGTTCAAAATTTTGCTTCTGACGCTGATAGAACTGTATTTGTTCTTCTTCGGTTAAGTGAGGAAAAACGTATTTCATTTCACGGTGGCTCAGGGCCAGTGATTTTTGAAAAAGCGGAAGTGCATCTTCATAGCGTTTCAACATCCAGTAAGCCACCGCCAGGTTTCCATTGACATCGAAAAGCAAGGGTGAAGCAGCTCCATAAATCGTTTCTTTTATGACTAATACTTTTTCAAAGTAAGAGGCTGCAACAAGGTATTCCGCTTTCAGTGTATGGGTTACAGCCATGTTGTTCATAACCGTGGCCGCCAGATCACCGTGTTGCAAATTCCGCTGCTCCAGTTCATGATATACTTCATTGAAATACCGGAGTGCTAGATCGTATTGACCATGTTGCCGGTATGCACTGGCCAGGTTATTCACAGCACTCAGGTAAGTGTTGGTTTTATCGGAAGATAACTGCGTGAATGTGCGGATGAATTCTTCGTATTGTGCAATGGCTTGTTCCACACGACCCTGCCTGAGATGAATGCCAGCAATATTGTTTTGAAGAAGAATGCACCCCATGGAATTATATCCGTACTGCGCCACACAGCGATTCATGGATTCCAGGTAATAAGCCATCGCTTTGTCATAGATGCCTAACTTCTCGTAAGTATAGCCCAGTCCGTTGCATAGCTCGGTAAGCAACCGCTCTTCAGGGATAGCGGCTGCTTTCACCTGACGATATAGAGCGAGGAGTTCGCGCTCTGCCTGAAGGTACAACCCTACCTCCATATGGATCAGACTGTTTTCAAGCTTCACCGATGTAACAAGCAGCGGTGAGTCGTTTTGATTTTGAAGATCGCGATCAAGCGAGTCCAATATTTTTTTGGCTTCATTAAACTTCTTTTCTTTTCTTAAAATTCTCCCTTCCGCCAGGCGAAGAGCAAGGGCAGGAGATTGATGCTCGCTGGCGAAGGCAGCATTGAGGAGCAAGTGCATGGAGTCATATTGCTCATGCCCTTCGTAGAGCAGCAGKAAATTACCACACCTGCCTCCTATACACATCTCCGAGCCCACGAGACTGCTGAGCATCTCCTATGCCGATCTCGGCTTGCAACAAAACATACCTCATATACACATCTCCAAGCCCACGAAGCTAACACGAGTACCACATGCCTTCCCC
>NNBV01000547.1_pt1 | contig 13887 bp, 14 predicted proteins | sample 1173771 | NCBI WGS metagenome assembly NNBV01 (sample SAMN07173938, study PRJNA388173) | plant metagenome | isolation source: symbiotic tissue sample KVS11 | place: Norway: Troms, Kvaloya island
CGTTACCAAGTAATTGCGAATATCACCCACCATGACATTGAAGGTGTCAGCAAGAAGTCCTAATTCATCGTTGCTATCGACATTAACATTCACATCATAGTTGCGATCGCTAACTTTTTGCGCGGCTAGTTGTAGCTGAGTAATTGGGCCGCTCAACCACCGGGCTAATAAGGCTGCTAGTAGAATTGACAGAATGAAACTAGCAGCAATTAAGCTCAGACAAATGATTTGAAGGTTGTGAAGCTGATTAATCTCACTCTCAGGCACGTAGTCTACGCTGAGAATTGCGATTGTTTTACCCTGGTGATCTTTTATCGGTATGGCGGCTGTCAGTGCAGTATAGAAATTATCGGTGTAGAATCCGTCTGCAACCTGGATCTCACCATTAAAAGCATCTTTATATAGCGATTGCGTAGGAACATACAAATTCCCTATGGGGTTCCCTGGCCAATTTTCCACAGGTAGGGGATCAGGAGCCATTGAAGCGAGGAACTTCAAAACGCGGCGATTGGGTGACTCTGGAGTTGTCACTATTAGAGTAGTTCTAACTCCAGAAATATTATAGTCGCTCAAAGAGTCTGAGTAATAATCCCGCCAAGGTTCAACTTTCTTACTTTTACCTGCCTGGTTAATCCTACGTAATATCTGAACGAGTCGCTGGAAATCAGCTGTGTTCTGATACTTTTTAATTGCGTCGGCATTCAGGCTATTTCGCACTTGTTCTGGTTTGATCTGCTGTATATCGGTTACAGTTACTTGGGACTCCCGATCAACGGCTGCCTTTAAGCGAATGATGCTCTCACGAATTTCTTGATCAAACAAAAATGTGCTTAGATGTCCAATGTCTTTAAGTCGTCCTGTCATCTGGTGCATGATCAGTTGATAGGTTGTGGAGTATAAGTAATACACACTCGCACTGGTCACGCCCACAGATAGCGCCGCGATCGCCAGACCCAGCTTGACTCCAAATGACATTTTCATAAACAGGTATCTATCTGTTCTTGAAATTAGATTATAGTTACCCCAATAGCCGTAAAACTAGTAGTCTGCCAACCCAAAATTGTTAGGTGAGGGCTGGGAAAAGGGGAAAGGTTAAAGGTTAAAGGAATAAACATCTTTTCCCTTTCCCCCTTGCCCTTTACCCCGCCAAGTTTCCTTGGCGAACTACTAGCGAAGCTGTCATTTGTCGTTATGATATGTCTATTTTTTCATTTTTCTTTTTCTTAAAAGGAATTCGAACTAAGTTATAAGCACCCTTGGTTGATAAATTCTTGTAATCATCTGGCTGTAAGTCCATTTGTAAAAACTTTTTCTGTTCAGCCAACAGCAACAGTGAGGGAGGTTGTAGTCCCTTAGCTGCCTGGTTTTGAATATGCTCTGTAGCCTCTTGGGGAAATCTTAAATAATTTATGTGAATGTGGCTATAAAATACCACACTAGGTTTTTTGAAGCCAAGCATGATCAATTCTTCATTTGGTTGTTTTGCTTCTAAAATTACCGCAGACAATTCCCTTAAAGGTAATTGACGTTCTCGATCAATAAAGAACGAAGCAGGCGTTAAGACAAAGATTACAAATGCCACAAACCCGATTAAATTAATACTGATAATGTAGTTCAAACGGTGGCTCAGTAATAAACCCGCAACCAAAACGGCACAAACCAACCAAATTACACCCGCGATTACTGGTAAACCAGATTGTTGAATTAGTTCGTGGAAGTTACTTATAGCTGGATCAGTACCTAATATGTGGGTTATGTTAAATAGTGCTGTTGCTAGAATTGAGAAAAATACTACATTCACCCAACCACTGATTCGCAGAAAAGACGGAGAGATGCGAGGAGTGGAAACAGGAATTGTTTGCTGTGTTTCCGTATCTGGAAAAAGGTCGTTCCACAAAAGGGCTACTAGGATTGCTGCTGCTGGCATTAAAGGCAATACGTAGCTAGGGAGTTTGGTGACAGCAATGCTGAAAAAGCCAAAAATGCTGGCAAACCAGAACCAGGCAAATAAACCAAATTGCTGAAAACGTTCAAGGGATCGCCAGTGCGATCGCTGCCAAAACTTGAGTCTGATTATAGAGGCTGGTAAATACACGGAGTATGGTGCAAAACCCAGCAGCACTACTACAAAGTAAAAATACCAAGGTGCTGAGTGACCATTAACTACTTCTGTAAAGCGTTCCAGGTTGTGATAACCAAAAAAAGCATTAATATAATTCCAGCCGTTGCGCCAAATGACTAAAGCGTACCAGGGCACTGATAAACCGATAATTATCAGTATACCTACGAGAAGGCGCATTTCTCGCAACACCTCTCGAAACCTTCCCACGTAAAGCAAAAAGGCGGCAACAATTAGCCCTGGTAAGACAATGCCCACTGGCCCTTTAGTCAAAATTGCGCCAGCAATCAGCACATAAAAAGCTAAGTACCACTTATTAGGGAATAGGGTATGGGGCATTGGGGATTGGGCATTGGTTATTAATTCTGCTCCCCTGCTCCCCTGCTCCCCTGCTCCCTTGCTCCCTTCCTTCCCTGCGTACCCTCGAAAGAAACATAACAAAGCTGACGCGATACATCCGGTGAGCAGCATATCAGAGACACCCGTTCTCGCCCAAATAATAGTTTCGGGATTGAGTGCCATGAGCGCGGCTGCGATAAAAGATGTTAAGTAGCGGCGAGTAGGGCGTGAAACTTGTTCTAGTTCGTCTTGTTTACCCAAATACCAGTGTACGGTGTAAAAAGCCAAACAAACTAAGCCGAAGGCTGCGATCGCAGAAGGAAGACGTACTGCCCACTCATTCACCCCAATAATTGCATAAGCGATCGCTTGACACCAGTAAATTAAAGCAGGCTTATCGAAACGAGTGTCACCATTGAAAAATGGGGTAATCCAATCACCTGTGACGAACATCTGGCGAGAAGCTTCGGCAAACAACGGCTCTGTCTCATCAATCAAGCCAATTTTGCCCAAATTCCACCCAAAAGCTATCCAGCCAATCACTATCAACCACAAAATCGACACAGTTAGACCAAGGGCTGGATTCTTTCCGATTTTGTTGAACCACTGATCAACAGTGCGATTAACACTCAATTTCATTCTCATTTAGTCAATAGTCAACAATCACTAATCAATAGTCGTTGGTTATCTATATTTTGTTCTTCTTCAACGAAACAAGTGTTAAATACTGAGTTATAAACTTATAATTTAACATTTTTAACTTCCGTACTCAATACTCAGCACTATTTATTGATTTAGCACTAGTTGCCATTCTCTATTTTGGGAATTCCATTTAGGTAATTGAGTTTCGCCAACAACATAGGGCCCCCAGTAACGGCGGGAGCCATCTTGTGCGAAAGCAACTAAAATATCTCCTTTCTCGATCTTTAAATTATTCTGAGGTAGGGATAGAATCAGTCCTTTATCACTACCTTCTTGGGGAGCAAAATCCCAATGCGCCGGTACATCATAGTTAGTCTGTTTAGTACTAGAACCTTTTGTTACAAACTGTCGTGCCAGTAGAGCCAATCGCACAGGCTGATTTGTTTGATTGCTCATTCGCAAGCTTCCTTGATCTTTAGTTTTGCTAGCTGATTTATCACGATTTGCCAAAACAGGATGAGTATTCTCTTTACTGCTATGTTCTTCTTGATTGGTTGGAGTAGTTGTTAGATTAGACAGACTGGTGGAAATACCTTTTTCAGGTAAAATCGGTGTAGATGAAGTTGTCTCAGACTCTTGAGTTTCAGTTGGCAGTTGTGCAGAGGTATCTGGGTTTGTGGACTCAAAAGATACACTAATTCCAAAGCATCCCACTAGAGAAACAAGCAGTACTAAGCACGAAGCTGTAACACCGAAGTTAAGATATACGGAAGATTTCATATTGATAGTTTTTAGAAATAAATATTTTGTCTAGCCTTGACCAAATAGTAGCCTATTATCCCAAAAATAAATCATACAAAATAGCCTGATATAGGCTTTCCTAGAATTAGGGATGCCAATGTATTATAAGTATCATTCTGATGAGAAAAAGTTTGGAGGAAATAATTTCTTGGATGTTTTACAGACAAGGACTACAGACACTCATTGCTTCGAGTTTTGACCGTAGGCTTAGACAAAAGCAAGAAAATTTTATACTCAGCCAGCCAATTCATTTGGATAAAAAATAAAAGTTTTCTGAAACCGCTAGCGTTCTCAACAAGGCGTCCTTTGCCAAACCTCAGATAAATCTAAGTTGTATATTTTATCTTCTGCTCTGAAAATCCACCTTTTTAAAAGGATCTTTGGAAAGTGCCTGGTTATATAGCAAGTGATTGGATATTCTCCTAAATCAACGCCAGTTCCTTCTTCCTGTTCGGAGACGATAGGCATAGTTTGCTTCTCTATAATGGATACAACTCAGGAAACCATAATATACTAGCTCCCTTAAAAAAGGGTAACTTTGAGTTATTTTCCCCTTTTTGAAAGCTTGGTTGTGGGGATCAAACTAAATTTATACTTTCCAAACATCCTCTAAGAATCTGTACTTCTCTGAAGATGATAAAATGGGCAAATTTGAATAAACACTGGAAGCCCAGTAAGTATATACAATATTAACAAACAAGCTGATGTTAAAACCAATATCTTCCTTATTAATATACATATATTTCAACGGGTCGCGCCCAGGATTCCTCAACTTATCTACGAGACGCACTCGTGTTCGTGCCGATCCAAATCTTCAAGAGTCTCCAGTGCCTAGTCCCCAGTTCAAGATATCTTGACTTTTCCCAGAAGTCCTTGCCATGCAAAACACTCGTCTCAATAACTTGTTCGATGCCATTGCTACACGCTTGGGGCAATGGTTTTTAAATCCTTGGCGGCGGCTATCGTTGCTGATAATTAGTTTTTTGTTCGGTTTTTTTCTGGGAAACGCAGCTTCCACTACAGCCGGTCAACGGGCAGAATTAGACATTGTGGTAGCTGGTTTTTTAGTAGTGTTGACGGAAATTACCAGCAGAATATTTTACAGTCAGGGCTTTTTCGCCAAGCGATCGCTCCTGGTAGACTCATTAAATCTCCTAAAAATTGGTTTCACCTACAGCCTGTTTCTCGAAGCCTTTAAGCTGGGATCGTAGTGAGATGGGGAATTTATGAATTTGTGGCTGGGTGAAATTTTGGCAGCAGATGCGGTGGGGGAAACTTGGCAGCAGAAAGCAATAGAAGCAGCACTGGCAGATCGGTTAAGGGCCAAGGCTTTTGGGATCACGCCGGAAAATGTCGATGAGGTGATAAAAGAGCGATCGCATTTACTAAAATCTGTCTTACCAGCTTTTAACGAATTCTGCCTAACTAGCCTCAAAATCGAACCCAAGGAAATGTTACAAGTTTTGTGGGACTTGTGGCTGCCTTTGGGGATCAAACTAGCATCGCAGCACCAACAGTTGGGACGCCCTCTGATTCAGGGAATTTTGGGAGGACAAGGCACTGGTAAGACCACAATGTGCAAAATTCTCAGCTTGATTCTCGATCAGTTGGGATACCGGACTGTGAGTTTGTCTTTGGATGACTTATATAAAACTTACAGCGATCGCTTACTTTTAACACAGCAAGATCCCCGCTTGATTTGGCGTGGCCCACCAGGAACCCACGATATAGACTTAGGCTTAAATGTACTAGATCAAATCCGCCAGTTGCAAAGTCCAGTGATGGTTCCCCGCTTTGATAAATCTGCCTATGGGGGTGCTGGCGATCGCACTAATCCAGAAATGGTCACAAACATAGATATTGTACTATTTGAAGGTTGGTTTGTGGGTGTGCGGCCAATTAACGCAGATGTATTTGATACTGCCCCGCCGCCAATTGTCACAAATGAAGATAGAGCATTTGCTCGTGATATAAATCTTCGCCTCCAAGATTATCTACCACTCTGGGAGCGATTAGACAGTTTGATTGTGCTATATCCCACCGATTATCGCTGTTCTTTGGAATGGCGTAAACAAGCGGAACAGCAGATGATTGCTGCGGGTAAATCGGGGATGAGCAATGCAGAGATAGAACAATTTGTCAATTATTTTTGGCGATCGCTCCACCCGGAATTATTCATCAAACCGTTGGTAAAAGATACAACAGTGGTTGATCTAGTGATTGAGATCCATGCTGATCATAGCTTTGGTGAAGTTTATTGCGATCGCGCTTAGGGCGTTAGTTCTCAAGCAAATTAGGTAAAAACACTATAATTTGCTTAAAGCGTGATTTATCCTACTCCTTAAACCAAAAATGCCAGAGGTATCGTTAAAGCTTTTCTTCTCTTACTCTCACAAAGACGAACTTTTACGGGATGAACTAGCTAAACACCTGACCATATTAGAATGGCAAAGTGTGATTTCAAGCTGGTGCGATCGCAAGATACTACCTGGAGAGGAGTGGGATTACCAAATTAATGATAATCTAAACACCGCCGACATCATTCTGTTGCTCATCAGTTCAGATTTTCTTTTTTCTAAATATTGCTGGGATGTAGAAGTTAAAAAGGCAATAGAACGTCACCATGCTGGAGAGGCTTGTGTTATCCCGGTTATTCTCCGAAGCGTTGATTGGAGTGGCGCACCATTTGCAAAACTTCAAGCTTTGCCTAAGAATGCTGAACCTGTGGTTTCAAGGAATTGGCACAATCAAGATGAAGCCTTCACAGATGTAGCTAGAGGAATTCGGGCGGTTGCTGAGAAGCTAAGAGACAAACGAAGGCAAAAACAGGAAGCAGAAAGCCTGCAACTACGGGAACAAGAAGAGGAAACCAGAAAATTACAACAACAGCAACAAGAAAGGCTGCGGCTACAGAAAAAACGAGAAGAAGCAGATAGGCTACAAAGACAGGAAGCAGAGAGACTGCAAAAGCAAGAACAAGCAGATAGGCTACAAAGACAACGAGAACAAGAAGAAGCTGATAAGCTGCGACTAGAACAGCAATCGACTGGTAACGATCTCCTCTCTGAGAAAGGCGTAGACTATAGACGGTTGCGTGATTTACTTAAAGCTGGACAGTGGAGAGAAGCGGATCAGGAAACTCTGGCTGTTATGCTTAAAGCCACTGGCAGAGAACAAGAAGGCTGGCTTAATCCTCGATCTATTGATAACTTTCCTTGCACTGACTTACGCACCATTGACCAACTGTGGGTAAAATACAGCAATGGGCACTTTGGGTTTAGTGTGCAAAAGCGGATTTGGGAAAGTGTTGGAAAAGACTACGAAAAGTTTGGTGATCGCGTCGGATGGCGAAAAGGAATGTTTTTTAATAAAGAATGGCAATTATACTCAGACCTGACCTTTACACTAAATTCTCCGCAGGGAGAATTGCCTGCCAAACTTCTGGGTGCCTACGGGATACAGCATTTCCCATTGGATGGTGGAGTGGTGAGGCATCTCTCCGGGGATTTTCCATCTCTCTCTCCTCCGGGGATTTTCCATCTCTCCTCTCGCGTCGAGACTTGTAAAATGTAGCATATAAGGCTTACAGGAAATTGTGAAGATTCACAAACAAGTAATTTCGCACGAAGTATTGCGGTTTCTACGTTTCCGTTACCTGGTACTGGGCAGAAAAAATTCTTCTTGTTGTGCTTGTAGTACAATGCAAGCTTTTTGGCTGTCATAGCAATTAGCAAAGATAAATTTGCTCGCTACTTCTTCTATTTCATGGTTACTTGCTTCCCATTCATCCCAAGGTAGTCTCATTTGTCCTGGAGACGATTTCTTTACCTTTGCTTTAGCCTTCAACCCTAGTAATAACTTGCTTCCCCAGTAGTTGCGCGTTTCTTTTTTTGCTTGAGGGCGGTATTTTTTACAGAATCCTCGATACTTTGCAGCGCATTCATCCAGAGTTTTACCTAACTTCAAAAATGCAGGATGCCATTGAGTGATACCATCATCACCTAATCTATCGTGAATGCCGTAATTACTGAAATCATAGAAAAAACCTGGCTGCATTCCTGCGGCTTTGGGGTTGGCGTGGATATATCGCAAGGTATTTAATGCTCTTTTGCTGTCTGTGTTAGCAAAACCACTACTGTGATATCGCTTCTCCCAAAAATGTCCTGTGCGGTTGAGCATCCGATTAAAACACATAGCAGTGTACCAGTTTAACCAGTGCATAACTTTGGGTAAATCTTCTGGTTGTGCAGGTTCTAGCAGATAATGGACGTGGTTGCTCATAATGCAAAGGGCATAAAGCTTAAATCGATATTTGTCTTGAGCTTTTTTGATGGCGTAGAGAAATACTTCTCGACACTCAACACGGGTAAGGCGAAACTCACGATTATTGCAACGCGTAGTGATGTGATAGCAGAATCCTGGTTGATAATTTCGGGGTTTGCGAGACATGAGCAAAAAACGAATATCAAAAATATTTAAATTACTTTTAAAGCTGACAAATTGCTTTTAAAACTTGTAGCAACTGACTAGAACGCTCTCTTTCCATTAAATTTAATTCTGGCAACAGATAATAAATCGGGGGATTTCCTTGTTCAATATAGACAAACTGATAACTTCTACCATTAGTCGTTAATCCCCAAACTGATTTTTGATTATCTAAATTTTTATAAGAGTATGTAAGTAGCTGAGGTAAACCTGTTGAAATATCAATCTGACTATTTTTAGATTCAATTAACAGCACCCAGAAATATGTTTGAGATTTTGTCTGTTTAGCTTTACTAATAGCTAAAATATCAAATCTTCCTTTAATTCTGATATCTTCATCTTCAACCTCAATATCAGCAATATTTTCCTCCAAAACAATCTCGATGGGATAGCGATAAAAACCAGCTAATCTTAGTAAAGGCGCAACTGCAAGAAACTTTACCTGACCTTCAGAAACTTTACCTGCTGTCAGGTAGCGTCGAAAATCATTTCTAATTTGCAGAAGTTCCTGCTGTTCTACTTCCGTGAGAGCTTCCAGAGATAAGTAGTTAGAAAAGGAATCACTGTATTGTTCTTGAAAACCAAATAGGCGCTGAACTTCTTCTAAGGATAAATTACGAGCGTTGAGAATTGTCATATATTTTTGCTTAATTAAAGTGCAACCCAATCCAAATTCCCTATATCAAACCTATTCTAACGAAATATTTACCCACCGCAAAATCTTTTCTATCATTATGGAATAGGTCTAAGCTAAAAATTAGTAGCTTTCAAAAAAGGTGAAAATATATGGAAAACAACATTAAGCAAGCTTATAACTATACGGTTCTTCTGGAAAAAGAACAAGATGGTGGTTATCACGCTTTTTGTCCTATTCTTAAAGTCTGCCATTCTCAAGGCGATACTTTTGAAGAAGCTATTGAGAATATTACAGAAGCTATTGAATTATATCTTGAAAGTTTAATGGCTGATAATCAACCTATCCCTAAAGAAGATTTAATTGTTAAGCCATTAAGTATTTTAATATGAGTAATTTTCCTAGTGTAAAAGCTAAAGATTTTGTTAAAGTTATTGAAAAATTAGGTTTTCATCTTGTGGTGTGGGCATCTCGCCCGTCCAGTGCGGGCAAGATGCCCACACCACAAGAAAATTTATTGCAACAATTTAGTCTTGACACGCCACTACTGAATATCGTATTTCTTCTGGCGTTTAACCGGATTCATCCACACTTCTAAGCGACTAAACACCTGTGAAGAAAGTAATGTCAAACATAAATAAACCACAGCGACACCCGCGTAAATCTCAAAAGCGCGATAGTTGTCAGCAACAATTAACTGTCCTTTACGTACCAATTCTTCAAATCCAATTACAGAAACTAAGCTAGTATCTTTCAACAAACTGATAAACTCATTACCTAAAGGTGGAATCATCCGCCGGAAAGCTTGGGGAAAAATTACATAACTCATAGTTTGCACAGAACTCAAACCTAATGATTCTGCTGCTTCTGCTTGTCCTGTTTCAATCGATTGAATACCCGCACGCACAACTTCAGCAATATATGCAGCGCTATTCAAACTTAAAGCAATTACTCCAGCGCTTAGGCGATCAAAAGTAAATGTCAAACCAAGTTCTTGCAAAATTGCTGGGAAACCAAAGTAAATCATAAAAATTTGCACCAGCAAAGGCGTTCCCCGAAAAAAATCTACATACGCCCTCGCCACCCAACGCACAGGTGCAATCCGAGAAAGGCGAACAATACCAATCAGCGAACCGCCAATTAAACCAAACACTACAGAAAGTATCGTCAATTGCAACGTTACCAATGCACCCTGCAATAGACTTGGCAAAGCCTGCAAAATCACGCTAATTGAAGTAAATATTTTAGGTGCGCTAGTGTTAGTTTGATTCTCAAATGGTGATTTAGCTGGTAATGATGGCGGTTCGGTTTTAAACCATTTTTGGTAAATTTGGGCATAAGTGCCATTTTTGAACACTCTATCCAAACCATCATTTATCAATGCCAAATTCGGTGAATTTTTAGCCGTAGCAATTCCATAAAACTCCTCTGTCAGTAATTGCTCTACTACTTTAATTCCCTTGAGATTGCCTGTATTAATAGCATATAAAGTAACAGGCGCATCATTAATTACCGCATCCACATTACCATTGAGCAATTCTTGCAGGGCTATAGGTGCTGAATCAAAACTGCGAATTTGCACCCCAGGAACACTTTTAGCCTTTGCAGCCCCAGTTGTGCCAATTTGGACTGCGATTTTTTTATTTTTGAGACTGTCAAAACCAGTAATATCTTGATTGTCTGCACGAATTGCGATCGCTAACCCAGCCTTAAAATAAGGACGAGAAAACGAAATAGCCTTTGCCCTCTCCTCTGTAATCGTGATCGAACTAAGGGCCGCATCTACCGTTTTGGCTTGCAAAGCTGAGATCATCCCATCAAAAGGCAGACTTTGAAAATCCACTTTAAAGTTAGCTGTAAGTGCAATCGCATTCATCAAATCAATCGAAAAACCCTGCAACTCACCACCTTGTCTTTGAAACTCAAAAGGTGGAAACGTCGGTTCCGTAGCAACCCGCAGAGTTTTCCCCGCGTTAGAGTTCACAGCACAGCTAATCAGTAATAAACAGCTAAAGACACATAAATACAGCCAACGCGCAAAACCAAATTTAGCCATATTATTTTCTCTCTCCCTCTGCGCTCTCTGCGCCTCTGCGGTTCGTTAAAAACCTTACAATCAACTGTAGAGCAGCTTGACATAAGTAATGAACAATACCATCCCCGCCATTATTTTTGACAATATCGAAAAAAACTTTGGTTTCCTCAAAGTCCTCAAAGGAATCACCGGCGAAATCAACCGGGGAGAAGTCGTTGCAGTTATCGGTTCCTCCGGTTGTGGTAAAAGTACACTACTACGCTGCTTTAACCGCCTAGAAACCATTGACAAAGGGCGTTTAATAATCAATGGTATCAACTTATCCCGACCCACCGTCAAATATAACCAACTGCGGGAACTACGGACACAAGTAGGCATGGTTTTCCAGCAGTTCAACCTATTTCCTCATCTCAGCGTCCTGGAAAATATGACACTCGCACCTCGTAAAGTCTTGGGTAAAACACCGAAAGAAAGTGCCCAAATAGCGAGATTATATTTAGAAAAAGTTGGCTTATCTGACAAAGCCTCTGCTTATCCCGAACAACTTTCTGGCGGACAAAAGCAACGAGTAGCGATCGCCCGTAGTTTATGCATGAATCCCCAAATCATGCTATTCGACGAACCCACCAGCGCCCTAGATCCCGAACTCGTCGGCGAAGTTCTGCAAGTGATGCAACAATTAGCAGCAGAAGGGATGACAATGGTGGTTGTCACCCATGAAATGCAGTTTGCAAAAGAAGTAGCTCATCAGGTGATATTTTTAGATAAAGGTATCGTGACAGAACAAGGCCCAGCCTACGAAGTACTGACCAATCCCCAAAGCGATCGCCTACGTATTTTCCTAAGTCGCCTTAAAATAATTCGTAATTAGTAATTCGTAATTCGTAATTAAAGACTTCCTTGAAACTCATCACTCAGCACTCAGCACTAATTAAAGGTATTCGCGTAAGAAATCAAAGGGATCATCTTCCCAACAAGGTTCAGGTATTAGCCAAAACAAACTACCACTGATGTCGGCTTCAATTTCATCACCGTCGTCTCTATCAAATAGTTCTATCAAAGCTGTCCAATCACGTTCTCTCAGAGACGTTAGCGATGGGGCATATACCTGGAGATTATTTGAGTAATTCACGCGCAAAGTTGTGCTTGATAGCCGTAAATAGTTAATATAGGAATTTGTAAATAATTATACCAATTTGAAAAAAGAATGCGACAAATAGACCATTTGTAGAGACGCGATTCATCGCGTCTTCACCCAAAGATGTGTTGCAATCATTAATTGAATTGGTATTAGATTTTAGTTTTGACAACCGCAGTGAAATAGTTGTTTTTATACTATTAAATATGAACTACTATCATAAGTGTCTCACAATTTAAATAGGACTGCTATAGTATTTATTACATAAATACAAGCTGAATTTACTCAGACCGGAAAAATCCTTCAGGCTGCAACTCGACTAATTCCACGCCAAAGACTTCTGCAAAAGACTGCGCTACATAAAAACGCACTTCTTGGCAAGTGATACCTGGAATCCATTCGGCTAAACTGCCTACAGGTTTATCAGAAATACCGCAGGGTACAATGCGTTCAAAGCCTGTCATGTCTGGACAAACATTTAATGCAAAGCCGTGCATGGTAATCCAACGGCTGACTTTAATCCCAATCGCCGCAACTTTTCGCCCTTGCAACCAAACGCCAGTAAAAGCCGGAATTCTTTCTCCCTGCAACCCATAAACTGCCAATACGCGAATTATGACTTCTTCGAGTTGGCGTAAGTACCAATGGAGGTCTTTACGATAACGTTGCAGATTTAAAATTGGATACCCGACCAGTTGACCAGGACAATGATAAGTAACCTCGCCACCTCGTTCAACTCGTTGCACATCATATTCACCTTTGTCAATATCAAATTTGAGAAAATCTGAGTTGCTTCCTTGTCCCAGAGTGTAGACAGGTGGATGTTCTAGCAAAATTAACACGTCATCTAGGCTGGGGTCATGGATGCGCTCGGTGAGGAGCGATCGCTGCCATCCATGAGCTTCTAAGTAAGGCATCAATCCTTGGTTATACAGCAGACAACGGTTTATGTGTGGTTCCATACTACGGATTATGCCAAAAATCAACTGTATTAAGGACGAAATATATTTCAAATTACAGATTTGGAGTCAAAAAATGTCAAGATTTGCAAAGGATTTTAAAGGAAAGTCAAGGGAACATGCATTAGAAAATACAAAGTGCTAGCTTGAATATACAACCTCAATAGGTTTTAGGAGGAATTCTCTGCAATAAGCATCATGCCAAGACAATAAAGACGAATGTAGTGGCTGATGACTCTCATAACGCTGTTTGCATTTCAAACAGAATCAAATTTCCACAAAGACTTGTATTATTGAACAACAAGCAAACTTCAACCGAACACAGAAGGAGCAACTATCAACAGTTCTGTAAGCGTTGTTTTAACACAGAAGACAGTTACAGGAGCTACTGCTCAAATTTCCTCACTAAAGAGTTCTAGGTGAATATCCAATTGGATATCAGCGCAGAGATGAGGAAGAAAATCAAGGGTATAATGAGCAAAAACCCAGACGTAGTAAGCTTAGAGACAGCTTACAAGCAGTACATAGATAAAGTTCACAATTTGTTTTGGCGGGAGTAATAGACCTTACCGCAATTTCTTTTCATACAAAGCAAATTCACACATCAAATATTCAGTGGGAGAGTTTACATGAAGCTTGTCATCCACGGCAAAAATATTGAAATCACCGAAGCAATTCGTGAGTATGTACATCAAAAGATTGAAAAAGCAGTTAGTCACTTTCAGAGCATTACAA